>Ga0157363_1004999_pt1 | contig 12333 bp, 10 predicted proteins | sample AttsexASBM1_FD_111477 | JGI IMG/M metagenome (GOLD analysis project Ga0157363, IMG submission 111477) | Fungus gardens microbial communities from leaf cutter ant in Ribeirão Preto, State of São Paulo, Brazil - Atta sexdens ASBM1 | ecosystem: Host-associated > Fungi > Mycelium > Unclassified ...
ATCAATGATATAAGATAAGTATAACATAATTATATAACATAGTTTTTACATATATATATTATAATTAGATGAAAGTAATAATGCTAATAAAAATAACTTACCATCCAATGTTCTTACTACGTGCATTGGCAAAATACGACCAAAATGTATATGCACCCTCTGTTTCAGGATACAATGATCTAAATGTATCTATAAACCCGGCAGCTAAGAAATCGGTCATATCATCTCGTTCTTCTTCAGTAAATCCAGCATTGTTAGTGTTTGTTTTGGGATTTTTTAAATCTGGAAATCAATGATAACAAATTAACATTTCTATTGTTTCATTCACATACTAATCTAATATTGATACTTTAAAAAATTAAAATTTAATGACTAATATTAATAACATTACGCAATAATAAAGAGATTCATTTATCGTTTCAATATTGATACTATACCAATTTCTTGATGAGCTACATTCATGTCACCGCATATAATAACAGGTTTCTTTTGATCTAATTCTTTAATATGTTTTTTGAATAATTTATTCCACTCCAATCGTTTTGGTAATGTCACCAACTTCTGTCCAGCATTTGGCACATCTGTTACATTATATTCTATTAGTAAATATCAAACATTATTTTTGATGAAATTACAAATATTTCAGAAGAAATAAAATTATTTAAAAAAATTATATTAAAATGTTTACACATTACATAGTATATTGAATTATACATGTATTTTAATTTTTGTAATAATATAATTGGAGTTTATTTTAAGAGAATTAAGTAACTTTCTCTTACAAACGTTGATCACGAAAAATTCTGGGAACTCCACCGTGATAATTCTACCCTCGGTATCAAAGGTAGAATCATTTAAACCATATTTCACAGAAATCGGTTTTTCTTTGCTGAATAAAGCAACTCCACAATAACCTGGTTTCTTACCTATTGAAGCATACTTATTAATTATATGATTTATTTGTGTGTGTGTGTATGTGTGTGTGTGTGTGTGTGTGTGTGTGTATTTTCAGTGGTTTTTCTTGAAATATATCTTACTGTCAAGAAAATAGTGATGATATCCTGGCAATTTGACTTCGTCTGGCATTTTACCCTTGTCACATTTTGTTTCTTGCAAAGCAATTATATCTGCATCTTCTTTGATAATATAGTCGAGTCCATGTTTCTGATTAAATATAAATAGAAGAATCATTATAAGTATGATACATTAAGAAAATGTACCTGTTGACATAATGTACAAATACCTTGATTACAGCCCTGATTCCAGAGACATTCCATGTACAGATCTTCAGATTATGCTTCTTTCCTTCCTGATTTGACTTTGTACATCCAAAATCTATTTCATCCAAATTTGTGTCTGTCTTATTTTTCATTTGCTTGGGTTCATTTTTCACCTTCTTTGAGGTAGATGAATCATCAGTGCTTTTTGATGCCTTTGAATCAATTTTTGTCCTCTTTGGAGCAGGTTCATCATTTATATCATTTACACGCTTTTTATTCGAAGTTCCATTTTCATTTAATTTTTGTGTTTTCTTACCGGATTTAGCTTTGGGAGAATCAGCCTAATTTCAAGGGAAACTGATAAATAGTCTAGTAATTTTTTTATTTATTAATATAAAAAGTTATGGAAATAAGTATAATTATTTGATGGATAGTTAATAAATAGAAAATTTTTTGTAAATAATATGATAATTACATCATGATTTTCATATAAAAGGATACTTCAATGGATACTTTAATGAGTGTATAATTAAAGAATTAATAAAAAAAAAATAATAATTAAAATAATTAAAAAAAAAATATTAAATACATTTGCTTATTTAGTACATAAGTTAATTTTGCATGCATATATTTTCCATACCTTTGGTTTTGAACTTTGTTTTCGTGGCATGCTGAAACTTTGCTGTTTGTGAAGAGAGAATACTGCGCAAGATATAAACAGTATTAATGTCTAATGGTTAGCAAGTTGTATCAATGCTTCTAAATAATCTTTCAACTTAATAACACCGATACTGCAAGTGGAAGACACTGGAAATGTATTTTCGTTTCAATTATTTGTAATAATGTTAAAAACGCCGGTACGATTTGTCTTTGTTTGTATGATTGAAAGTTTAACTTTCGAAATTCTCAATCTCATCGACGAGTATAATAAACGTAAAATTGCTACTACGTCATAACATTACAGTTATTAAAGAGATTTCATTATCTGTTCTTAATCGATAAATACATAGCCTAGTCGTAGCGTCTAACGGTTCAACCGACTGCTCCGAATCTCGGCCCAGCTTCCACTTACAACTTTAGTGATCGCGTCGATCGCGATTAAAAGAACGATGCCGATTTTAATTTATGATACCTTTTTTTTACAGACCTGAATAATATCCGTACGCGTAACCGGAAGAGATGCAATGACACGACACAGCCTATGCAACTTCAAATTTAATGCCATTCAGCACTATGTTGGTGTACAAGGGTCCAAATCCAAACCATCCAACCTTTCCTCCCTTGGGAAACAATTTCAGCGCCACTGTACGTGTTTTGTTGACTACTTTTTGATTCGGAAGATGAAATATTATGTTATAGATAATATCGCTTTTTTTATTAGTATTCGTATTTCTTTGTGTGTATGTAAGCAACATTATTAAAAAAAGCGAATATATATATATAAAATGCAAAATATTATTTTTTTGTTATCTAATATATTTTTTCTATATTTTATTTTATATTTAGATTTTTTAAATTAATTATTTAATAAAATGATTAATTTGCCTGTATGATTTAGATGAGTATCAAGATGTTGACTTTGCAGATATTTTGCTGCATCAGTGCTATATGAGAATCTCATATGTATTACTATCCTACAATTTCTTATCTAACAGATAAATTCAAAGATAGCATTTCTACAATTGAGCAGATTGAATGATAGAAATACTTATAACTTTTTTTATAATAGCATATATTTTCACAGAAATTAAGATATTATTGTCGAATTGCCTTTTCAGAAAAGATCATTCAAATAATTATTTCAGAATTATTGCAGTAGTATAACGTACGATTATCTAACATGTTAATTTTTGTTATATATATATATATATATATATACATATACATACATAGAGCAAGATGTTTCTTCTTCATTTAAAATATCTTCATTGTTTTTGATGATACGAAAAATATCATAAGATCAAATTTTTTTTGAAACTTCAAGATTTATCTCCACTTTTTTTAATGGAATTGTATAATTTTTTTACATAATGTGATTCCTCTAATTATTCTTAAATTATTTTAAACGATCAAATTATAGGAAATACCTGTATATCTATGTGTGTGTGTGTTTGTGTGTGTGTGTGTGTATATTTATATATACATTTGCTATAATATAGCTACGAAAAATATTTAACTCATTTTAACTCAATCTTATTAGCAATATCTTTATGAAAAGCAAAACAAATTGATTTACCGAAGAATGAAGAAATAAAATTGGACCTTTTCAAAGTATCAGTAAATTCGCTCCAGCCAATATGTTTGAATATGATGCAGAATAATTACATAAGAATATTTCCGGGCCTAGATTTGTAATATTTTCAGTAATAGTTTATTGTATATAAATCAGATATATATATAAAATAAACTTATAAAGATTGTATACACTTAAATTACGCGGCATCGCTGTCGGTCAGAAACACCAGACTCTTCATTCACGACAACGGCGGTCTTGGGTATTCTCGAAGAGAGACTTTGGCGTTGTATCGCAAGGCAATCACAACGGTGGAACCGTGACACAAAATAGGATGCACGAAACGTTGCTTAAAAAGGAATGTATCTTAACGTGAATTAAACATCCTAGAATCCTCGATATCACTCCGTGATATCATGCTATTGACGATATCGAGAAGCTATATCATTAAAAACGCAAGATAATACCAATGATACTGCAAAATCGAATCATTTGCAATGATTGAATCCAGAGAATTTCTAGAACGATCGTGATCTAGAATAATCAAGATTTTCAAGGTTCCTGATATATTTACTGTAACTATATTTAATTAAATTATAACATCTCACGTGAGAAAAATGTACATAATTAAATCTAAAATATAAATCATATGGTACAAATTGCGCAAATTTCTATTGTCACTAATCGCCGCTAAAATTTATATGACCGTCCGAATGTTTCGATCCTCGAGATCCATCTTATCGTTACTCTAAGACTGCTTTTTCTCGAATTATGAATAAGATCTGTTCGTAATTGTTGTAAAACAAAGCACTTGTACAGGCACGTTCAGTGTAAGTACTAATATCAATAGCCTCGCGTAACAAACACTTCAACGTTGTACGTCTGCAATTATGTAGTAGAAAAGTTTTCAAGGCTAATTAACAGTCAGAAAAATCGACACAATATACAGTATGGAGTATATACATATGTACGCACATTTCGTATACAATCTATAAACACAATCCTCTTTTTTCTCTCTTTCACACATAATACGAGGCACATGCTGTGATATAATCTAGATCTGTCCACTTTCTCTAACGTGATCCAAATCTTCATTTCTCGGGTTCGTCAGGATGCTCTGTCTTAATATGATGGGCAAATGTATACTGCGTCGTGAAGCGTTTCTTGCAATACGGGCACTGATATGGCATTACGGGGTGTGCAGATCTTAAATGAGCCACGGCTAATTCCCTCAACACGAACGGTGATTGGCATACACCGCATCGATACCTAAAAATAAATGCGCATAGAGAATTAGATTTTCCAGAATAAGATAAACAATTTTTCAAAGCTCAAACTATATTACGTTACCCGTTACTAGTTTTAATGAGAGTCCGTTTAAGAGGCGGAGGTGTACCCTGCTCGTTAATTTCAATTTTTGGCTCGATAGGAGATACATATTCCAAGGTTTCCGGACGCAATTTTGGCATCGGTTCGTCGTCTGCTTCGACTTTAATTTCGTGTGTCTGCGTCTAGAATGTAATGTAGTCACACAATATAGATCGTCACTGGACATGTAGTTGAAGTCGTGCGGTATATCATTTGTTACGTACTGTACTGCCGCGCATGTACTCGGCGTGCATTTTCATGTGAGCGTTTCGTGACTGCGAGCTTGCAAAAGTCGCGTCACATTTGGAGCACTTGTGTGTCTTATTGCCAACATGAAGCGACGTTTTTAGCCGAGATTTCTTTTCAGCGACTTTCTTTTCAAGTTGTGCCGTATCCCTGCATACATGAGCGAGCAGCGATACTTCTTTGAAAAAGATTTTATTACACTTTGCACAGTGATAGGTTTTAGCCACCGTGTGTATTTTTTGCGCCTTATCCACTAATGATTTGTTGTAAACAGCGGATGTGTACAGCGAGGCATTATCGAGTGTTTGACGTTTATGACTAGCCTATTAATCAAGAGATAATTCGTGTTTAAAGAAATGCAATGAACGGATAACGATATGTAACAATCTTGCCGGAAAATTTACCTCGTGCTTCAATAATTGCGATTGTTCCTTAAATGATTTTTTACATATGTTACACGTATAATTCTTATGAGACTCTGAGTGTGTCTGAAGATGCGTTAACATTGTCGTGTGATCACTGAACCATTGTGAGCAAATGCCGCATCTCGCCACATTTTTATTTCCACCAGAAATGCGTTTCGTTACAGATTCGTCATCTACTGGGACATCGTTCTTCTCCATTATCTATGAATAAAAAGGATAATAATTTAAATCAGGAATTAAAGAGAAATATTCTGATTCAATATCCAGTCCGTATATTTTTCCTGTCAAAGTAGTTTTGCTACTTTGAGCAATCCTACATTCCATTTGCATTTATAATTAATATTATATCTTGTTTTGTTTGTTATGTATGTATGTATATATTTGTAGGATTTTAAAAAATTAGGGAATAATATCAAATATAATTTTATTGTAACTATATATTGTAAAAGGCATTTAAATGGAAAAATATTATTTCACTGTGACAACAAGTATGCAGAAATAAATCCAAACATTTCCAAGATGATAAATACGAATCCAAATCACTTTGTTATGAGTCAAGTAAACGATAATTCATAATCAGAGGAAAAGATTTCAAACCTCGGAATAAGATTTCTTGATACTGCGAGATTTAGCTTCCCTTGCTTCTCTTGCTTCCCTCTCAGCGTTTAAGGCTTCTTCTTGCTCGACTGCTGACAAAATTGGTGACATCATTGGCTGTTCATTATGCTCAGCTATTCTATGCCCAGCTAAGCGTATGAAAAGTCCGAATGACCGACCACAAATGTCGCATTTATGTTTCTTCGGTTCATGAGTGCGCATGTGATTCGATAATGCGCTCTGCTGAGTGCAAATCTGCAATAATAAACAATACGAAAATCAATAAAGGATGTGAAGAATTTCCATATAAAAACGTAAATGTGACTTCATACTTTCCCGCAAGTGGGACACTTGAGAGATCTTTCACAGTACTGTTCATCTCGTTTAATTTCTCTAATTCGTTCTGGTATCTTTGTAACCATAAATTCTGAAGATGGTAACTTCTGAGACATCACCGAGTTTGTTTGGTGTAACTGAACGTGTTTTTGATAAGATTCTACTGTAGGGAAGAATCTAAAAACAAATATACACAATATATATTTAAAAAATTTAGAAAGAAACAATTTATGAGATGAACATGTTTCTTGATGTCGCAAATTACCTATTGCATAATGAACATCGCGTATTGCTTCCATCAGTCAATTCAGCTAAATGATCGCGCAGTCTGTGTTGCTTCAACATTTCCCATCTTACGAACTGCCGGTCACACTGATCACAGTCGTTCAAGTTTTCCGTAAAATCCATCTTGACCTTCAAATGACTATTAGCTTCGTGTTTGGCTAAGATTTCGACAGATTCGAAAGACGCGGAGCACTTTCTACAAGTATATACACGCGGGCAGTGTAATTGCATATGCGTCATTAGACTGTCCTTTGTTCTGGAAATTATAAATTTTTGTCACCAAATGAATCCACAGTGATCTCGAAAATGTTATGGAAATATGCGGCGAGTATATGGTACTCACTTGTAATAACTATTGCAGGGTGCACACCACCATTCGGAAGTTAACTTCGTTCCAGGTTGTAATTTCTGGTGATTATTCATTGTCAAATTACCAGTCAACACTTGTTCCAGAATACTGGTTCGTTTTTCTTCTTTCTTGGATTGACAGTTCGATTTAGGAGCTTTTGCTCCTTCCATATCAGGTATAAGAACAGATTCCACTTTTGTCTGTATATCTATATCAAACATCTCTGACAGTTTACGCTTCTTATTCAATGGTTCGCAAGTGGCGGTTTCGGCATTGAAAATTGGATCTGTATTCATCTCCTTGATCTCTACCTCGCAAGGTAATTCAGACAAAGTTTCCATGCAGGTATTCTGAAAATGATCCTGATTGACTTGATTAATCGGCGTCGCTGGATCATCAAAGGGCATGATGATTGATAAAGGAACCAATGGCGGTGGAGCTCTAGATTTTTCCTTGCAGAGTTGAACCTAGCATTGGAAATGGCAACGATTAGAAAGCAATTCTCTTTATATTTACTATGTTGCTATTTTTTTAAGAGACATAATCGACAAGTGTCATTCTATCTTTATTATTGAATGTCAAGGATGGAATGACTTTCGTTAATTATATCTCCTAAAAGAAGTCATTGATAAGAAATTTGCGATTATGTTTCCTAAGACAGATTATTTATTCAAACAAACCTGACACGGATCCGACGAATTCATCATCGCGTCGAGAAATATCTGAGCAGACTCCATTTGTTCGCACTTGAGCAACACAGCATGCATACTCCTGTAGACATTTATGCAAAACTCTCTGAACTGATACACATCGTCCAGTCTAGCTGCGCAAAACTGACAGATCTGCTTCGGCAATGGATCGGTCTTGTATACAAGTACAGGTAAGCAAGCGCGCAGCTTCTGCACTACCCTACGTTGCAGACCCTCGTCGCCAAAGATTGGCAGCATCTCATTCCTCTCTTCCGAGCACAGCCGACAGACCTTGTCCCACATGACCCTGTCTGCAGCCATTGCTGGGTAGAGATTCGCGTCCATCGTGGAGAGAAAATGCGTTCTCGACCTGTCGCTCGCCCGTAGTCAAGACCCAAGATACTGTGATTCGCGAATTAGGTTAGCCGACGAACCGCACCATGCGCGACGCTGGCACGGTCGGGACGCGTTGGCGCAGGCATACCCTGCCGACAGTGCCGACGTTCGCGTAGATGGTTCGATAATACTGGGAATTCGGGGAAGACACAAGGAAACGCGCACCTGTTCCGGAGGAATCGACTTCGCTTTCACCTTCCTCTTCACTTCGCGCGCAGAGAACTCTCAGTCTTCGGTGAACGCACGAAGTTGCGAACCGGTTCCCCGTTCGCTCGCCGTTCACCGATGTCCCTCGGACATCCCGCCCCGGAGGTAGGCAAAGTCCTGCAAACTGCAAAGTCGTTGTAGCGCTCTCGAGGCCGTTTGCATCAGTGCTCGCCATGCGCCATGCGGACTCCAAGTCGCCAACTCTACAACTCTTCAGCAACTCTTCTCAAATCTTCTCCGCTACTTCCATCCGTTTCTCTCCCTATTCTTCCTTCTCTCTCTTTCTTCTCTCGTCACCGCTTAGGCTTCAATTACTCCGAACCTACTCGAATCAGTCGAATCGGAGAACAGAGCCGCACGGAGCGAGTTCTGGCCTTGCCTGGCCTGGCAGGACGCAGGACCACGCGGCGGAGCTGGGAGGAGTGAGTGAGAAAGCACAGACTCGGTTAAATGGGACGCTTCGATCTTACAACGGTCGTTTTGGGCTCGTGACGTCAACCGCGATGATCGAGACGAGACAGAATCCTCGTGCGATTTCCTCGAATTGGCCTCTATAACCCAAGAATGCGACCTTCATCTGTCTTCTTCCGGAATTCTGGCACTTCCGGATTTGTATTTATTTATCTTCCTTACAGACCACTCTCAAGATTTCGTTTCGTCATTAAAATTTTCTCAGGGCTGTGTTCAGATTCCTTTCCTATCCAAGTGCCATTCAGGCATCATTTTATCCTTGTTGTTCATCGAGTGTGAATTGAACAAAAGATAAAGTGATACCTGAGGAGCACTTGGATGAGACTTTGAACGCATTCCAGCGTATGAAATTTGTCTGGGAAATTTAAAGATCTTTTAGCTTCGTTCGATTTTTTCATTTAACTCTATTCTTTTTAGCTGAACTTCTTGCATGGTTCATCTTTCCTTTTTCTTCACATGTTGGAGAAAAAAAAGAAAAGATGAATAGTGCAAGAGTTCAGCTAAAAGGAATAGACTTCAGTATGGCGTAATTCAGTAAGGTTTCAAGGGATAGAAAAGGATACTGTATACTTTTATACTGTTATCTTTTATAATCTTCTCTATTTTGAATAAAATTTATTGCACTGTTGATTGATCGAACTTTTTTTTAGTGTGAACTTTATTTCTTTTAACATAACGGACTAATAATAAAAGCGAGTGGACTGCTTAAAATTGCAGTGATTTACAATATCTGTCGAATATTTGTTGTACAAAACGACATAACTTCGACGAAGGTACATAATACTTTTCTGATATATTCATCACTTCTGTTATATTTTCATAGTTAAATCTGACACTCACAAATCGCGCAAATATCATATAAAAAAAGAAATTAATTCGTAGAAAAATTTAAGAAATAAACTACTAAAACTGTATCACTAATTGTTTATATAACTAACACATATAATATAGTATATAAATATATATAACTAGAGTATAATTATATTCTTTTGTTCATAAACAACAGATTCTTGCATAAGCAGTAAAATGAATTTGTTATATTATCCCAGCGGTTTAGCGCTAAATAGTAACTTCAGTAATATTGCCTTAAAATAAATGTTATCATTTAAGAAATTCATTACTTTCGCTGTAATAATAGCAACGCAAAATACGACGAAAATTAATCGATTTATCGAGCTAGTGTATCTAATAATTTGACATTACTGCATATTGTATATGCAACTTGCACGCTTTCCAAAATACGTGCTTGCATATAAAAAATAAATCCGCTGTGTCATCAAGCCGATTTTTTTTACTTTATATCAGATACATACGAGTATACATAGAATTTATAATATAAATTTATAATAATATTATGATAATATAAAGATATGAATATATATATGTATATATATGTAATATACAAATATAATTTATGATATAAATTTTACACATCACTAAGCACTTATTGACACGCTTATTATTGACAAAGAATATCTACCAACATAATTTCCGTCATCTCATTGATTTATTTACTGACAAAAACAATTAGTAGGGAAAGAACTACTCTGAATTAAAAAAAATTACTTTAGTTAAAAGGAGAGATCTTTAACAATATATAAGATCGTAATAATAATGCGTCTTGACATAGACGTTTGGAACAACTTCAAAATTTTTATTGAGCAAAAGGTGACATACATTTTTAATTATATATCCCAATACTATAATTATATTTCCCATTATTATCTTTAAATTCTTATTTAATTTCTAGCTGTATACAGAAGCTTGTACGGATATACTAAATTAAGTAGACATTCTTGGCATTAGATTTTTTCTTCAATATATATTAAACTAATTTCTCATAAAAATATAACGTGTTATTTCAAGCACGCGTCTTTTATATTATATGACGTATATCATGTATTATGTAATATTATTTTATCAGTTAATAGAAAGTCTATTTGTTAAAATAAAAAGAGTTTGAAATAATAATTTTATGTTAAATAAAATTAAGATAAAAATTCATAAGATTTTTTGATATACCCGTTTTAGTTGGATCCAAAACGCACAAAAGCTCAACATATCTTCACTTCACTTGCCTGGGATTTTACATTGTGAAATCTTATGAACTTTCACAACGATTCGCTCACTTTGAGCGAAGCATTACTTGAATTTTTATCTCCGGTTATTCGTCTTTCACTGCCTGTATTTCAGCGTGACATATGCTGTTCAGATCTATGAAGAAATTTCCTACGATTTGTTACTTTAAATTATACGATACGGAATTAAAGAAAAATAGAGAAATAGAAAAAAAAGAGAAATAGAATTATTAGGCGAAAAAATTATAACAGGTGTGTGTCAGAAAATAGCGGGAAGACCTTTTTTTATGTTCTGTATAAATATTATGTTACACTGTACACACTCTTTACAATTTTACAACAGCAGGCCAACGAGCGAGTTTAGCTTGCTACATTATACACGCAGATAACTATTCACAACCGAATGAGGAGACAAGTCGAAAGCTTAATCAATAAAAAATTAGTAACAGAAATCAACGAATTATTTTACGCTGCCCCAGATTCATTCCTGGTTCTCAATTCATAAAAAAAATTTTCCATTTCGTTCACGATCGATTTGTCTACAAAGAAATTCATATAATTTTCGACATATCGATCCTTTTATTTTGTATAATTAAAATTTTTCTAAATATTCGTTTTTTTTTTCAAATTTATCGTATTTTTATTAACACGGAATAAATATATTTTTTCTTTCTTTTTTTTTGTTTGTCGAAGCAAATGCTTCGAAACTTAATGGCAGAAAACAGGAGCAGTTGGCGCATTTCTTGAATGCCTGTATTATAATTATGCCACATTTATATGATGTAATATTTACGTATAGACTTAGGTGCACTGATTATCTTCGTGATATCTTGTATATATTTTTTATAAATATATCAAAGGATAAAGCATGTCTTAACGACATATCTCTTTCCGATGTGAACGAATATTATTTATACAGTTTCACTAGCATCCTTACTATCTCGCTGGCACAGCTGGCATTTTCTCAAGGAAATCTTGCTCGATTACAGTCTCCAATTGCGTGTTATTTATCGGCACGTATGTGTCGCACGTAGCGCGACTAAGACTCGAGAAGAAATGATGCAAATCTTGCAAAGACCGAACGTTATTCGACGTTAGTAGAAGTTCTCCCGGATTTCTTTTGGGCGGTGGACCTTCTGGCTTGAACTGTAAAAAGAGATTGGTATCAATTTTACAAAAAATAAAAAAGGAAAATTCCTGTTTAATATATGATAAGAAAACAATATGAAACAATACGTAAAGAAAAAAATGAAAAATTACGTCTGTAACGCTAAATATTGCACAACACTACTCGACTCGAGATCGCACATTGGCTTAGTTGCAAAAATGAACGTATACACACACACACACACACACACACACACACACACACACACACACACACACACACACACACACACACACACACACACACACACACACACACACACACA
>Ga0157363_1005000_pt1 | contig 12332 bp, 6 predicted proteins | sample AttsexASBM1_FD_111477 | JGI IMG/M metagenome (GOLD analysis project Ga0157363, IMG submission 111477) | Fungus gardens microbial communities from leaf cutter ant in Ribeirão Preto, State of São Paulo, Brazil - Atta sexdens ASBM1 | ecosystem: Host-associated > Fungi > Mycelium > Unclassified ...
AAAAAACACACCCCCCCCCACAACACCAAAACAAAAAAACAAAAAACAAATTTTTTTATGTAAAAAAAAAAAAAAAAAAAAAAAAAAAAGAATAAATAAATTAAGTAAAAATTGATTCAAAGACGTTTGATACAAATAAACGAAGATCATATTAAAAAAAAATGGATATAGGATAAGGCAGACAAAAACATATAATGTAAGTCATAAAAAACTTGTGTAGATATGATTTCCGCATCTACATAATTTTTCACGACTTAAATTATATGTTTTTGTCTGTTAAATTATATGTTTCTGCTTACATCTATGGCCAGTATTTATAAACATAATCTTAAGTACATCTTGAGACATCATAAATCACAATAACAAAATCATATTAACATTTTGAAACATTATTTAATACTAAATATACTTTATAAATTCGATAATAGACAGTACAAGGAACATCCTTGTATCCTTTCATCTTTCCTTTTCTTTTAATTTAATAAATCAAACGAGAAATGAAGCAAAAGCTTACCGAGATTCAATTCTGCTGCAAAGCATATGGGATATATGATCAGTGCTATTAGAAGGGACACCACTGAAACACATACACAGATGTGAATAGTTATAAAAAATACCAAACAAAAAATAAAAGAGACAAAACGCTCGTGTAACACTTACGTGCAATGCCCATGCAGAACACTGCAAATCTATAATATTTATGTTTGTCCCTATGATCCTGTGTGCGCAAACCCAAACCAGTGAGAATCGTCGCGGCGATGTCCGTCAGAAGACACACCACGCACAAAGCCGCAGCTGCCTTTATGTAGGCTGTAAGGTAAAATCTCAGATACACAATCAAGCTAGACATTAGTTTAATGCTTAGCAAGGAAAAGAATGATACCGCTGTCCCTGGCTGCGTAGCATCCCGGAGGATCGGGCATGTTGAAGGGGAGTGGTGTTGGAGCACCTTCCTCGATGCAATGGGCGAACAAGCCTTGTCTCCATCCCAAAGCCATCAACCAGTCGGTCGATGCCAAGCCCATTATCATCAGCAGCACCACTATGATCCCGCATATAAACGCGATCACCTGCAAGAAAACGAGCATGTATGTAACAAAGCGACTTCGTCGCTATTTAAACGCTATCATGTATCCAGAGTATCATGGGGGAGAGACGAGGAGAGACTCTCTCTCGAAGAAACATGATACCTGCGCGATCTCGTTGTCCCCCATGTGATCCTCGGCGACTGTATACATAATCATTTCACTTCCGAGTCCGTAATCACGAATCCGTGGAGAAACACGCGCGAGTCAGCGGCGACCGGTCAGGGCAAAGGGAGAGCTTCTCCTTCGCGATGTTTCCTTCAAAGACGTGTACGCGATGATGACACGCTTCTTTTCGGATTGCGCGCACGAGACATCATCTGCTTCTCGATACTCTCTTGACGTCGGCGACTCACGAAAGGGACGCGCAGCGGCTAAAACCCACCCTCTAGCACTCTCTCTCACCAAAGAACACCGAGATACGCGCGTTGTGTCAAGGATTCCGCGCGACGATCGTGAAGTCTCATAGATGGTGGGGAAAAGGGTTGATTAACGAGCTCGAGGGTCAATGGCTTTCGTCGCGTTGGTGGACCCCGTATTATCGGACGAGGGCAACCCCCTATAACGCGCGCCGCACAAGTTGTTTTCTCTCCCTTTTTTTTTATCTCTTTTTTTTACTCCTTTTCTCTTTCTTGCGAAGCGGACGGATCGCAGATCGATGGCAGTGTTCCGGGGTCGTGGCCCCTTCCCCTCCTTTGCGACGTGAACGATTTTTAATGACAGTAATACTTGAACAGAAGGAGGGAAAGGGAGAAAGAGAGAGAGAAAGGGAATCACGTCTCAAGCGAGAACGACTGACTCTCCGCGACTGGGATTGGGGAGGGAAGCAATCGGATTCCAGGTTCCAGGGAGGCTGCGCCCATCAGCGCCCATTAAAGGTCGTGGCGCAGTGCGCGCGAACGCCAATCTCTGCGCTTTCCCGCTCTTCTTTCGCTCTTTCTTTCTCTTCGGTTATTTTTATTTTCTCTATCTCCCTTTCTCTCATCCAATCTATCCCTTTCATGTCCTTCGAGTTCTTATCGAGTTCTTACCTTATATCTATAACTCCTTACATGCAATTATTCATATCTTATCAAAGTACAAGTAATTTATTAGTACAGACATTATTCATACATCTTTGTTTAAATTGGCAAACAATAACAATGTAATCACTGTGTTACACTGTATCTCTTACTGGAAAATACATATTATCTATTTTTGCAAAGTATATAAAAATTCTATATTTTTATTGTATATTTAATAATTGTATAAAATAAAAATTGAATAAAATACAGAGATACAGTGATATAGACACAATTTATTTAATGAAAACGATTAAATTGCAGCTTGTATGTGTTACATTAAATTCTCTGTAATTACAAGACAACTTTTTTTTTTATTGAGACACTCTAGTGTGAGTTGAAATTGGAGTTACAAAAAGAAATAAATCTGTCATTCTATTGTCATGAATAATTGCACTGCATCATCATTTTATAATTGCTTCTTTACACTATCCTTCCATAAAAATTTGATCCTTTTTAATTACACTTTAAAATCAAGCTTTTAATTTAAGTATACAACTATTCTATCCTGTAAGATACAATACGATAATTTATAGAAAAACCAATCAAATTTTATACATTTAATATAAATTTTAGCTTCAAAATCTTAGAAATATATAGATTAGTATAGGAATTTATGATTAATTTCTGCCTGCAGTAAAAAGAAAATACCCTTTAAACTTACCTTAAGTGGTCTGGTTACAGTAAGAGTTTCGATAGTGGTCGTTTGAGGCATTCTATTTGCACTGTAATAAAAAAAAATTCGTAACTGAAAGAAAAAACGGTGCAAAGGTTTCTATATAAACAATTTTCAAATTATTGTGCTTAAAGAAAAAGTAAAACGCTACAGTAGAATTCTATTTATAAGAATTTTTATAAAAATAAATTTTGTGCTCAAACATACAAATTCTAGTACAATTGATCTTAGTTCAGATAATAAGATCTCGACATGTTTGTCTTCATTTTTCGAACATCAGCTCCTATTATCAGAACAAATATTAGAAATCTATTGAGTTCTATTATATTCTCTATTATATTCAAATTATTCGGTTATCGGAACTGTCTTGTCTCTCGACATATTCATATAAATGGGATTCTACTGTATTTCACTTAGGGAGAGCTATGTGTTAAGAAATCAAAAATTTCATTCGGAATATTTCAAATCAAAAATATAATATTTGAAAATGATCTATTAGGACGTCCATGGAATTCAAAAACTATATATAGAAAGATTGTTTTAGATCAAATATAGATTTAATCACAATCTTACATTATAAATATAACAGATTTTAAATGGCATTTATGTATTCTTATTATTCATTACAGAATTAAATTTGTGTCATAATGCGACAGTAAAACTTAATATCTAATAGCTAGTTTATATTCTTTTTTAATATCTGATTCAATATGCATTTTTTATGGAATATATGTAGTCAAATCTAGAAATGTTTCAATTTTTAAAAGATCGATCTTTCTAAATGACAAAATGGCGATTTTAAACTGATCTATTTTGCAAAAAATTGATTTTTTTAATTAAAAGGGACTATTTTAAACCAATCTCTTCGCAAAACATCGCTTCTTTTTTAACAAATCGATCCAGAGATCGCACATTTTTAATCAGATCCCTAATTGTTTCAAAGTTCAATTATAAAATTTCAGAGGAAAAAAGGTATTGATATTTCTCGGAGATACTGCTTTAAATATTTAACATACTTATGTGATTAATTGTATTTAAAAACCTGCAATTTGTATGTGTATACAAAACGGATAAGTACTATAAAAGTATAAGTACTATAAAAGATTTTAAGGAGATCCTAAACCAACACGAATTACCAACAATTGCAGATTGCCAATTTCTTTGAATTAGCTTTATAGATCATCAAATCCTTTAACAGAATAAAAGTATGCACAAAAAAAATATCGGTCATATTAATTTGATGAGAAAATCAGGGAAAAATTTAAAAGTTCATTTTATTTCAACTCTCACAGCTGTCACCACAGGTTATAATTCCCTTAGTGTAGAAATTCTATAGGTTGTACATACCAAATATCTTCCCCGGAAGCACATGACATGCACGAACAATCCTGTTCAGTTTGATGATAAATTGTAGCTAAAGACTTAACAAAAATAATTTTCCAAAATTAAAGTCATATGATAAAACTTATATTTATATAAATAAACATAACAAGACATACATTTATAAATAAACATAAAAAAATTAAATTAAATTATGAAATACTCAATATATTTTATTGTACTATTATATTATACTATATAAAATATGTATTTCATAATTCGAAATATTTGCATTTTATTTCTATATTCAATCAAATTAAATATAAAACAGGTTTAGTATGCACCAATGAGCTTAGGTTTAGTATCCACTAATGCTTCCAATCGAATTTGCCGTTAATCATACCTTCTACATTTAATCTATTTGTTTTCTCTCTGAAGAATTTGAATTCATATTAAAGACATTCAAGAAATATAAGGTCTGTTTTTTGTGAACTAGTGTACACTTTTGGAACTTAAAGTGAGATAAACGTGATATTTGTTTAAAGCGAGAAAGAGAGAATAGTCTAGTGCAGAAACAGAAAACAGTATAATTAAGGCTAATTCTACAATGTGCTTTTTGTTTTCGGTTTGTTGCTGTTTGTCTCTTATCTTATTGATCAAAAAGGCAAAAGACAGAGACAAATAGCAAGAAACAGGAAACAAAGAGCACATGTAGAATTAGTCTACTTTATTTCCTGTTTTTGTTTTTTTCTCCTTTACAATCATTTTCGACAATTGTATTTCTTGCTACATATTTCTTGTTTCTTTCGAAGTTCGTTAACTTTTATCTCAGGCGATATAAAACAAAAACTGGATAAAAAAACAAGATATAAATAATAGCAAAAAGCAAGAAGCAGGGAACAAAAAGCACATTGTAGAACAGACTTTACAAAGTTGATCACTGACCGATTCCTGTTTGTGCAATTTTTTTCTTTCGATAATTATAAATTATATTACATTTTATTATTTTCCAAAATAAAGTTTCAATATTTATTCTAAAAAATTGAAGGTATGTTGGTGAATTTTTAGAGATTTTTTTAATCATTCTGAATAGATGAAAAAACTAATGGATTCTAGTGATCTATGTTTAGACAGATGAGGCACCAAATTATATCTTATAAAGGTTAAAAGAATATACACTTATCGCTTTCTTCCTTACGTAATGTTAGCAAAGTTGACGGACGTTAGTGATAGTAAATAATACATGAAATACCAAATAATTAGCTTAAAATCGGAATCACAACATTCACAACTGGACCCTCAACCAAACAGATGAAAGTACAAAAGATCAAAAATTCATGTTTCCCAAACATGATCTCGATGTGAACTGTGTCGAGAGAAAAACGAGCAAGTTCGCGTCCAATTGAACTTGTTCTCACGGGGAAAATTATATGAGCACGTCGTACCTTGTAAAAAAAACCTCTCTCCGTCCCGCCTCGCACGTGACATTGGCATGCAAAGTCTTTTAGTTTCGAGAATATTTGGATGCCTTTGATTTACTCCGGGGAACTCGGATTCGGAATATAAGTTAGATTTTCTCTTTGAAAGAATATGCGTTAATTGTCTGTGCGTTAATTGCTTCGTCTTTTCATCGACCTGCCAGTTGTCACTTCTATTGTCACATTCTCAGTCACTCGTCATTCTCGTTAACCACACTTGTGGAAGAATTTATAGAGGTTAGAAATTCAAGTATGACTCAAGATTTACTCAAGATCATATTTAACATCTGGTCGACGTCTCAAATAAACTCAATGAGTCATTTTAAGATAATTCCATATTTTGTCATTAGAACCATTGAATAATCAACGCTGCATTCGGTCATCTATACTCATCATCAGCACTCATCTACACTATGATCACTATGATGGAATTAGGGGCTATAATAAAAGGAACATGGGAGAGAACAGAGAATAATGCCGTATTCATAGTCAGACCTTGTGCTTAAGACTTCCTTAAATTTATCTTTAGATACTCTGCGAATTATTTCATTGGCTGCTAAGCATCTAAAGATAAATTTAAGGAAGCCTTAAGTACAAGATCTGACTATGAATACAGGCATGTTTTTTATTGCTGCACTTTCTGAATTAGTACACAGTGCAATGAGTTGAAGCGAAACAAAAGATTTATTCGCGTCGTATGCTCCAGTATGCTCTAATGTGCTCCTGCTATAGCTCCTACTTACTTCAACCAGCACGTTAGAGTGAGTAAATGCTAAATGGTAGGAGCACTCTAGAGCAGGTTAGAGCATACGACGCAACAAACCTAATATATATATTTGTTTCACTTCAACTTACTGCACCGGGAGTTAGAGTGCAGCAATAAAAAACAGACCTTATATAAGATAACCATAATATAAATACAAGACATTTTATTGCGCATAATGGCCGGCAAACTAAATTAGGATAACCAATCAAATATTTGTCCTAAATTAGAACAACCAATGAAATGCTTGTTCTAAATTTAGGAAAAATTTTTGATTAATTAAAGAGCAGCTACATGTTGAAGATGACTGTGCATTCTTGGGAATGAAATACCTTATATGGTCGAAGTCCGATTTACGCTTATAGCATTATGATTACAGATCCTTGCATAACGCATAACATGTAATGCATAAAGAAATGTATCAATCGAAGACCTTCATTTCCTTCCTTTTCATGAAATAAAGAACTATGATTGGTTTAATTTCTTATGCCTCATGTGTTATACGTTATGCATAAGAAAATAAACCAATCAAAGTGCTTTATTTCCTTCCTTTACGTGAAATAAAGGACTCTGATTGGTTGATTTTCTTATGCCTCATGTTTTATATGTTATATAAGAATCTGTGCTCCACTTAAGGATCGGCGTGAGCGTCCACATTATTTGCGCGGAAAAAGAGGACTAATCTGAATTGTAAATGTGGAATAGATGCATCCAGGTAATATAATCACTTACTAAAAATAATTAAATGTAATTAATAATAATAATAATAAATAATAATAAATAATAAATAATAAACAATAATATTAATTGTTTCAATAATTAAATATGATTGATTGGATCGAGGTTATAACATCGTTAATTACTACGGACTCACATTACATTGAACTGAGCAATAAAAATTTATACATAACATCGAGCGTTTTTATCAGGGGATCGATTCTGTATCTTGAAACGAGGTGCAAATTACAAAAGTGAACGAATTTACTAGAATACTAATAATTTCATTGGTCAACACCTAGTAAATTTGATCACTTGTAATTTTCATCTCGTTTCAAGATACAGAATTAATCCCCAATTATTTCTGAAATGATAGATACTTGCATGCCATTTAACAATATGATCCATACAGAGAGAAACCTGAGAAAGGACATAACGACCCAAAATCTGTAACTGCTAAAGTTACTAGATCTATAAAGTACCGCAAACTCGCATCCATTTTTACGCGAAACGCGGCCATTTCGAATTTATGCATTTGTATTACGTGGTTTATTTGAGAAAATGACGCCGTCAAATATCTAAATCGATGTTTTTTTAGTTGTAATTAGTTTATTTATGAAAAGAATATGTACGAATGCTCAATTTATGTGTTCTTTAGTTTAATGCGGATTTATTTGTCGTAGAAATTGTGTGCATAAAAGTGCACGAAGGATATGTGTAAGTACAGTTCAGAACTATTTAGGAATACGAAAGTACATATCACACGTGTAATCATCGCATGAGTTTGAGCATTTTTAAGAGAGATTCGACCGAGGCAAACGTGTTTTTGTCTTGATCAGAGTTATTTTTTAAAAGTGGCTGATTACAATCGTGGATTTAGTCATGCATAGATTTAGTCAAATAACTTATAATCTGTAACCTTTTACGGTACCGTTTTTGTACTTACACTGTCTTTGCAGATACACAATAACTTGGCATTATTGACTTTAACAACACGAACTGATGATAAACTGGAAAAAAAATTTTGAAGAGGTTTTTATTGTCGTTTAATATCAACACAATGATGATGAATTTGTACTTCAACCTCGAAACTGAAAATGTTTAAAAAATGTACGGTTAGATTAGCACCCAATTGACACAATGTGGACTCTAGTATATTTCAAATCGTACTATGTGCACTTAGGTCATTTTTACGCGACATTTCTGAAATCAATTGCGGTACTTTATAATCTATTGACTTTAAATGCTGCCGCGTACTATTGCCCTCTGACATAGTGAATGTAAACTATATAATAACGTCCACTTTCCTTAAGGTACATCGTTCACTTTTCAAGACTAGAGACGAGACACTATTAAAGACACCGACGAGATACTATTAAAGACTGTCAACCCTGGGCAAATTTTCAGCGGTATAAAAAGAGCCCCGAGGACACAGAGATAATTGAAGAACGCTGACATTATCGACAATTGATATAAATTTGCTATTATTAACATAAATATTTGGCTTATACATTATTAAATTCATGATTTTTTATTATATAAATATATATATATTTATATAATATAAATAAATGTGCATACAAAATTATGATATTCTATATATTGCAGAAAAATTACAATTTTTTCTCTGCAGTTATCAACTCTGTTGATAAACTTTGACGATACACTGAAATCACAATTTTAAAGAAAAATTGAGTATTATTGAATCTAAATGCATAAATACATCTACTAAACTAATAAATTGTAAAATTAATATAATATTATCAGTTTTTAACTTCTAATCACTTCAATATTTTCAAGGACGCGAACTACCATAAGGATGTCGATCTTTAATAGTATCTCATCACGCTACATGTAACATGATTATATGAAATATCAATTTACCAAATATCAATTTACCTCTAACCTTGAAAAGTGAACGATGTATATTCTAAGAAAGTGGACGTTGCTATACAGTTTACACCCACTTTGTCAGAGTAATGCGCGGCAGCATTTTGTGATTACAGGTTTTAGGCCGTCATGTCTTTTCTCAGGTTTCTCTCTGATCCATGTATATCTATGATATGGTCAATGCGATGTTACAAACGCTCTGAAGCGTTTTTTAATTTTCAGTTTGTAAAATTCTTTCTTCTAATTAGTCCATCAAACGCTTCAAAGCATTTGTAGCTTTGATCACAGCCTATTATTGGCCTAGTTTCCATCGAGGGTTTAATCCGGATCAGAATATAAGAACCAACCAACTACAGTCGAGCATTCCCCTGTCGTTCGATTGCAACAAGGGAATACTCAACTTCAGTTGGTTCTTACATTCTGAGTCAGATTAAACTCTCGGTAAAAACTAGGCCATTGACAAGTACCAAATTGATCCAAAGAGAAACCTGAGAGAGGACCTAAGAGAGGAGTGATGAAAACTTAAGCTTAAACAATTATATAAATGATTAAAATATCATATGTGGAAAATTTAAAGTAATAGTTATCTTACCTCACGAAATCAACGCCTCTACATTGAACAATATAGCGTGTGTGTTAAATTTTGTACATGATTAATGTTAAAAATTTAGTCAAAAATTAAAATAAGAACTATAAGATACATTTTATCATGTTATTTCGACATTCGATTGACTAATAATTGCTATACGAATAACATTGCTGTCAATTTAAAAACAACACAATAACATGTATTAAATTATGAACAGATATTATAGCTTATTAAGAATCTCAATGTAAGCACGATTTAATGTGACGGTATTATATTGTAAATTTAAAAATCATTAAGGTGCAGCCACAATATAAGGAATAAGAAATTAGGAATAAGGAATAAAGGCATAAAGATTTCAATTTATCAGAAATTAAATACACGACGGAAATACTCGATTTTTGATAAATTGGATTCTTATTCCTTATTCCTAATTTTTTATTCCTTCTATTGTGGCCGCATTATCTGTCGATTAATGTGCATCTTCTCCGTAATATCGGAGAATATTAAATAATCTCCGATATTACCGCTTGTTATAATAATTCTCAACATCCAAAATCTCGATATTTTGTCGATCAAAATCATAATCACTCTGTAATCTATGATCCGTAATCACCGAATGAGTAGATGTTTTCGGACTATGGATATATTTTCGGTATTCGGATAATCTGATTTATGATTTTCTCTCTGTTTATTCTCAACATAGGAAGCATCGCAATCAAGAAACTTTTTGGCAGATTCCATTAATTATATTCCTAAATTTATTCGATATTTCTTCTATATGATAAGGAAAATCATTTAGTCCATTCTTTAGGTAAATTGTTATGTGATCTTTTAGTTGAAAAAAAATAAATTTATTTATTAATGTTTTAATTTTTGCATTAATAGTATCGAATATGAAGTTCAAAGGATATTTTCCAATAGTGTCTTATACAATAAATTCAAGATTTTTTTTTGTTAAACTCTGGATATGAGAGATAAAAAATTTTATCAAATTTCTACCAAATTGAAAATTATGTCCCTCTTTTAGAAAATTGGATGTTGAGACAAAAAATTCAAAAATCTTCCCGAAAACGTTAGTTATTGATACCAATCAAATACCAGTGAGTCGTTTTTTTAAATAATGGAAAAATTTTAGATAATTTTTTAGATAATTTAGATAATTGCGTCCAAAAACTTGATAGAGTTATCACTTCCAAAGTGAATTGTAACCTTGGATGGAACGAATTGAATTTTTCGAGAATGGAATCAATTTTATCGTAATATTCGATAAATAGAGAACGATATTGTTTACATATAATATAATAAAATGGAATGGATGATATCGAATATTGCTCAACATCCAATTTTCCAAAGCTCATAACTAAATTAACAACAATTGGAGAAAGTGATGAACCTTTGGCAATCGAAATGTTTGTTTATAAAATTGATTATCAAAACTGAAATAAATTGAATTTAACATCAAGCGAATAGCATGAGAAATTCATTTTTCAGTAAGTCATAATTTTTGCAAATGTGATAACGTGTCAATTTTTTGAAAGAAAAAAAAAACATTGGAGATATTATTTTGATGCAATATTCTAACCACGTCAAGGGAAAATATTATTGAAGAAGACTCGAACCATGAGTTGAAACATCGTCCAAGATTTAGAGATATTTAATATTAAGGCGATGCTAAAGCCGCCTGTTTTATCAACATATGAAAAATCTCTGAATTGGATTTATGGATTGCAAAAATGTTTTTACATAAATTAAAGTATGCATAAACAGGACCTCCGCTGCACTGGATTTCACAAAATCGAAAAAAAGTTACACAATTCATTTTACTTTTGATTCGTATAACTGTCATCTTAAGTATATTTGCTTGATGTAAGAGTTTTAGAATTCATATGTTAAAAATAAAAAATAAATTAAAATAAATTAAAAATAAAAAATATGCAGCAGAGATCACATTACTGGAATGAACGATACAGATTTGTAGAATTAAAATTGAAGGTTTAAAAGAAAAATATTTTCACCGCGTAGAAAATACGGATTTGTGAAGATTGGGAGCCGAAATTCCGTGTAGCAGTAGTTGCGCGGATTGCGATGGTGCTGGCATATATTAGATAAGGATATATTCGTTTGAGTAAGACAGAATGATATATTTGATACATTAATTTTTTCGAGAAATAATTTTTGAGAGATTTAAAGTTGCTATTACTTAGAGTTAGAATAAAAAGATCTTCAAAGAATATCCTTGAAGAAAAATTAAAACTACTATTAAAATTGGATTAGATAGTTAGATTTTATTCGAGAAGCACATTTTCTTAGTGCCTTTTTTTAACTCTTTTAAAAAGGTAATTTTACTCATATCATGCATTTGTAGTAACGTCTTCTTATAAATAGTTCATCTTATAATTGACCTCAAGGAATACCAAGTGTATAAGCTTAGATCCGTTGTTTTTAGTCAGAAAAACACATTTTTTTTTCCTAGAAAGCAAAAACAAATTTATTCAAAGTACTTGCCCTCACTAACTATACATTTTTCCCTAACTATACATCTTTCGGGCAATTTGTGTATATTACGCCAAAAAAATTCCTCATCTTTCGAGGCAAACCACTCATCAAGCCATTTTCGGACGTCTTCGTAAGAATCGAAGTGCCGCTCAGCGAACGCGTGGTCCATCGACGAAAACAAGTGATAGTCAGAAGGTGCCAGGTCTGGTGAGTAAGCGGGATGGGGTAGCACTTCCCAGTTGAGTGTCTCCAAGTAG
>Ga0157363_1005001_pt1 | contig 12331 bp, 7 predicted proteins | sample AttsexASBM1_FD_111477 | JGI IMG/M metagenome (GOLD analysis project Ga0157363, IMG submission 111477) | Fungus gardens microbial communities from leaf cutter ant in Ribeirão Preto, State of São Paulo, Brazil - Atta sexdens ASBM1 | ecosystem: Host-associated > Fungi > Mycelium > Unclassified ...
AGACAGACATTAGATTGCTCATAAATATTGATATTGCTTTTTTAATGAATTTATCGAAGAAATTAATCGTAAATAAAATATAAAATTTCCGGTAAACATTTCTGAAAAGAAAATTGTCTCCTTGAACAGACGTCTCTTACAGGACGGCGTGACGAACCGGACGGTGTGGAATGGAAAAAAATATACCGGTTCGAAGTTTTCCTTTTCCTCGCTTCGAACAAGTTCTCTTGGCGATTATAACGGGTGCGGATCTCGGCTTAGGTGTACGTGAAATTAGAGCGGTACTTCGATCCTTCTATGAACGGTATTCGCGTCAGTATCAACCTCCGGTGTGCGTTCAAGGAACAATGAGTGATGCAATTGCGAATTGCAGATACTCTACAGGAGAGAAAGAGAGAATATTATCATGTAACGAAACAACGCACCTGCATAACTACAAGTGATTCACAGATTCATAGAGAAAGGGGAGGAGTGAGAGAAAGATGACAGTTAACGAACTATTGTATCCTCTTGACTCTTTCGAATACAAGTTTCAAGCGTAGAGAAACGATGGAAAAATACTAGAATATTTTAGAATAAAAAACTCGAAAATTAATGGTTTTTTCTTTTTACTTTGACAGTTTTTATTCGAATATATTTTTTTTTAGATCATTTAGATTTGTTCGCATTGAAATTCCTCAAAATTTTGTGCACTTAAAGTGATATTATTAGAAAAATAGATACGGGTGTTGAAATAAGAGAAGACAGATGCTGAATGCAAAGAGTGCAAGCAACGTAAACAGATTTATTATCATCTCATCAAGACTTGCAACAGCCAATAATATATATTTCTGCTTCGATATAAAATTATAAAGATAAAATTATCAAAAAGTATCGAAATAACAAGAAAAATGAATTTTATTTCTTCTTTTACATATTTAACATGAATTCTAAGATTTTTCATGAATTTTATTATATTTTGGTTAAAAAACTTTGTTTTTTACATCTCTATTCAAGCGTAATGTTTGCAAAAATTTTTTGCCAAAAAACCGAATATACAAATTTAACTACGAAGGAATATTACAATAGAAACTATTTGTCTTCTTGTTTATGTATGATGAGATAAAATTAGTTAACAAAATTTATAAAAGCAATCTGTCACGAGATATAATAGAGTATGACTGAATGTTAAAAAAATTTAGAAAATATATTAAAATTTAAAGTATTTGGTATTTTGAATTTGAGATACATCACATAAGAAGCTCCCCAGGCTTATATATTTGAAACGTGAAGCTTGAAATTTAAGACTTAAAACTTGAAGGCTTGAAAAATTAGAAAAACTGAAAGTCGAGATTCGAGTAAGAAGAAATGAGGGTTGAATTGAAGACAAGAGTATCGTTTGTGTATCTTAAAACATAGCAAAAATTTCAAAAGTAAGTAAATTCAATAAGTATTGCTTAATGAAATTATAAATATTTTAATTGAATTTATTCACTTTTGTCATTTCCATCTCATTTCAAGAACAGTCGACCCCAAGATTATAGAGGCTGTATTCTCAAAAAATATCGCATAGAAAACTATCCTAGTACGTTACAAACATTACAGATCCCCTCTAGTTTTTATATGCAGTTTTTTTTCAGAAAAAAAAGCCTTTGATAAGTAACGGTCAAAGTATCGAGATCGACAGTTAAGAAACGAGAGAAAGTCGAGACTCGAGAGATGAGATATTGCATATTATATTGCATATAAACATTGTTAGACGGTTCTAACAGATCCCTCCGGGATGTTTCTCTGCGTCCTATAATAAATATGGTATAATACCGTAACTCTCAATGGATCTTTTTTCGCCAGCGCGTCTCCGTGCTGATGTTGTAACTCTGTAAGGCGGAAGCTGTGTGCGTGCGGTAGCGTGCGTAATACTACCGTACCGGAGTAGAAACACAATACATGTGTGTGCATGCGCACGCGTAACCACATGCCTATGTTCCGTGGAGTTGTTGGACCGCTCTAGGAGCTTGTACTCAACGCACTCTCCCCTCCTGCCTGAATCGGACCCAGAGGGATCCTTGGCGAGACCTATACAGAGGCCCTGAGACGACAATCAACTCGGGTTACGCGGTCTTCAAGGCCCACGATCGGCCTGACCACCGCCTTCCGTCAATCGACGATAGGCGTGTATTATTCACCGAGAAAAAAACTTTCGTGAACGCAACTGTCTCGAATATTTTCCGAGGAGAAATTTTGCGGCGATGCGTACAAATAGTTAAATAGCTTTCTGGCACCGCTTTCGCGTGGAACAGTAAGGTGCGTCCTGATTGCAAATTGCGCTTTGGATTACTTTAGTCATTGTAGAATTTTACGTCGCTGATCCATAAAATTAGACGTTTAATTTTATGGCTTACAATCATTACGTTTATGTTCCTAGTTTTATGTTACAAGTACCGGTGGTACGTATATATTTCAATATCTGCAGTTACAATTTTCAGACACGCTACAATTAGATCTTTTTTTTTTTAATCTAATCATTCTCTTCTCGTGCTCACTTTCACATTCCGCGCATATCGAGGATAGTTAGCTATGCCATAAGTTTGCACGCTTAGCTAGAAATTGTTGATAAACATACCGAGAGAGACAGAGACAGGTATCAATGGTATTAGTTTTCTTATGTCGGATTCCAGACGCCAGAAAGGTCAAGCAAGCTATCGAAACTACTTTCAACGCGCACGCTGCAAACTATCGAGTTATCACTACCGTTTCTACTCTTTCCATACTGTAGTTGAAATCACTATTACATAACAACATGTCGCGCGATCACCAAGAATTCCGCGTTCGAATTTTAATTTAGCACACTTTATTTTACTATCTCTATTTTGTTACAAAACTGTTATAAAATATGATAAGATTTGCATCTATGTTCTCGTGAGCTTTTTCTATCTCTTGTATTAATAATAATAAAAATTCTTTACTAATAAACATAGAAGATTGGATAATTTAGTTGACAATACGGTAATACCAGCGCGTAATTAATTAATCAACAGTACGATCAAGTTCATTGACGTATAACTATGACGTATTATATAATTCCGAATAGTCACAACCGTTCATGACTGTGGTCGAAGGGATACCCGGCGGCAATACGGAATTCCAAAGGATTCGAAAGCGACTATAGTTCCATAGACGTGCTGCACATTCCAAGAGGCACGATAAACCTGCGACTTCGCGAAACGACCATCGATCCCATCGAAATCTGCGCGAGATTTCCAGGCATTGCCGGGAATTCAAGTCGGTTCATCGATTTTCACAATCATTCGCGCGATTAGGTAATCCAGATATTGGTTGCACATTTGAGACCTTCGACTATATATACTTCACATTGGAAGTCGATCGAAAAAAAAAAAGAATTATTTACGTTTGACATTGGCAATTTTACGCAACAGTGCATTCGACAGTTCTACAATTAATTGGATTGTATTATATGCAGCACGGAAATGCGTAATTTCTAATGATCGATTTTGATTCTAGTACGTCAGTGCATAATTAAGAACAGTCACTGCTTTCTAATTAATTTCCCATGCGCGTTAATTAATACGACTTCTTACTGCAAACGAGAATACATGAATTAAGAAACGGCGTAATTTACGAGTGCTCACATGTGGCAGGTATTTAATAATAAATTATATATACGTGAATGCTTTCACCTCTTTGGCAAGTCAAGTGGCACGCCGTATTCGCAAGGCGTTGTCGAAAAGGGAAAAAATTTCTTTCACGCAACGTATTTACTTCTCGATACGTTATCATTCGCGGATTAAATGAATTTATGAAATTATTGCCGGCTTGTCGGTGCCGTTTCATATCGGTACATTGCGTTTCCATGCCACAAAAAGAGATAAATTGCAGTTACATTTATGCACTATGATAGTAAAGACTCTATATCATAAAGAGAGATCATTTGTTATAACATTATAAACATCAAATGAACACGTGGAATTTCTTTGTAAAACATAAACGTTAAATTTTATTTACAAAATCTCTGAATATGCTATTATTGCTTCGTGATAAAATAAAATTGAATAATTTTAAATAAAATTGAAATAAAATTGAAAAGATTGTAAGATAAAAGATTGAGATAAAGAGATTGGAATTAAAAATCAAAATAATAATGTCGTCAAGCTGTTTAACGAACCTGTTGTATAAATTTCCGGTCGAAACTGGAAGAATAATATCGCACAGATCCCGGAGATTATTCGCGATAACGACCTACCTAAACTAATTAAGCGACAGACCCTTTCGACGTGACCCTTCGCGCATGTCAACGGAATAAAGAAACGACACGACGCTTTATTTGGTTCACGCGACGAGCAAGTTGAAGCCATTCTTCGACGATGGTGAATGTAAAATCGCCGGAGACACATGCAGGAATGTAGATTTTTCTACGGTTCGGCTTTCTATCCGTTCGTGACGTCAAACCGGGGATGTTATTCGATGCATTGTAAACTTGTCGGCCATATATGAGCGCAATGAAGGTGGGAGAAATAATCGGAGATAAATAGAGAAGCTTATTATGCAGAATATCTTGCGATTGTTTTTAATGGCACATTCTTTATACAATCGAAATACAGATATCCGACAGATGGATCTCTTATACGCACAGACAACACAATTGGCAGATACGTTCATTGGTATTTGATTACAAAAACTCCTTGTTCTATCGGCAACAGAATTTTTTGCACGCTACCATCTCGTGGCATGACGATGAAAGCACATCTGATTCTCGTCTGCTGTCTCGCCATTATAATTAATATCATATGAAATCATAATTATAATAAGATACCAATCATTGTTAATACCGACTCTTTATATACTTTAATGAATTTAATTTTTTTAAATCTCTACATAGAGAGAATGATTTTGTTGCAATATCTAGAAATAAATAGCACATATTCAGAGAATATTCTTGGAATTTTAATTTTGTAATAAATAAAATTTGACGTTTATGTTCTTGGAAAGAAATTCCATCTGTTTATCTGATATATTTATAATGTTATAACAAACGATCTCTCTTATGTTAAAATTTTATTACCATGGTGTATAAATGTAACTCAAGATGTAACTTATCTGATAGTGCATAAATGTAACTTATGCCATTTATCTCTTTTTGTGGCATGCAAACGCAGTGTACCGATTATTAAATTAGAAAGATAATCTGAAAATAATTTTGTTATACCATCAAAATAATTATGTAAGAATCAAGCATAATGAACAATGTTGCAAAAAATTTTAATATTCTAGTAACTAACTTGAGCATTCTACATAATTATTTTAATAGTCTCTTGCCTAAAAGACATCTTGAAGCCATTTAAAAAATATCCTTCACGTGCATCGTCTACAATATACGGAATAAGAAGTAAGAGTAAAAAATTGACCAATCACAGTCGATTATTCTTCTCACATTCAACTATGATTGACCAATTACTTACTCTTACTTCTCACTTCGTGTATTGTAGTCATTGTAGATGACATCTTATGTTTCGATTTTGGACTTTTTGTTATTTAAGTTTTTAGATATCTACTTTAGCAAAACCATCCTTTCCGTGTGTTAAACATGCGAAAATATATTTCTTATGAAATATTAATTTAAAGGTAAAAAATATTGAACATATGATTTATATGAAATATATATCAGAAAAAACTGTGCCCACCGGTGCGATAAATGACCTTAAAAGATACGATGAGAAAAAGAAGAGGACAAAGTTATGACGATGAGAGAAAACAGTGCGACTGCGGAAGTAAAGAATAACCCACATTCCCGCCGCATATTTAACGTTAAATGGGGCCGTCTGAAAAACGCATTCAATGCAAACGCGGGATGGGAATCGACGCCTTGCAAGCCGGAGCGATGATGAGAATAGACGGGAACAGGTGGTTGATACATGCGACTTAGGCATAATTAACGATGCTGACAAATCGATGGATGGTGACAAACTCTTCGGTATTTCACGTGCCGCGATAAAATAGCGAATATAAACGTAACGACACGGCTGAACGGCTCGATCGCGCTGTTGCTAATGCATAATTCAGACAATTTATATCGGAGTGCAATAACTTAACGGTAACGGTTACCATCGATTGCAATAGGCGTAAACCCGGAGTATAAAACGAATACCAAGAAAATAACGCTTAATAAAAGCTTCGCATGAGCGAAAATGTGTTAGCATTATATATGCAAAATGTTTTGCTTCTGTTACTTTATTCTCTCAATTCCATTTTATGACAAAAATATCGAGGCTTTTACTATTTCCGAGTAATTAGTTTAAACTTTAAAACCTTATCTTCTAGCAGATTAAGCATCGTGAAACAAATTGAAAATCGTATTCCTTGGTCAATTTAGAAAGTGGACTTCATTTCTAGAGAATTTCAATTTGCGGCTTAGTTATACAAGAATGTATAATTTTGAAAATTGGACACTTGTGTCATGTAATAGCTAATAGAAAGAGAATTTTCTTGTTAATAAAAAGAAACCATCAGTTAAATCGAAGTGTGATTTGTGCATTCTGCATAAATTATTAATGAATCAATTTTAACAAGATTTATAATATTATTACCTTTTTTTTTTTTTAAGGTAAACGTCCTAGTGATCGGACACAAAATTTGTTATCTTAAATGTTTTTTCTGTTGCAATATTGAAATGTGATTGTATTTAAAAATTATTTAAAAAAGCATTTAAGATTAATAATATAAACAAATATATATAAAGTTTTATGTAAATGTCTGATCACTTAGACGTTCATTTTACTAAAGCAACGGTTGTATACAGTTTTGCTGAAGTATATCTAAATATTTAGCTAGATATAGAGACTTGAAAATAATTTTATGTATCAAAATAATTATATAAGACATTCAAACTGGTTGTAGAATGTCAGAAGATTCTGCGCCATCTCATCATGCTTTTTTTACATAACTATTTTGGTATCAACAAAATTATTTTTATTATCAGATCCATATCTATCTACATTTTTAACTATTTCAGCGAAGTCGGTCTTCCCATGTATGAATTATAATTTATCTTTGATAAATAGCCAAAAGTATCGATACTTTGAAAATTGAAACATCTCTTGAGTCAGAAATCATTGGAGTCCGAATAAGCGCGACGATGCAAGAAAAAACGCATATTCGTAACTGTATCATCCCGTGGAATTGTTCGCATGCACGTAAAACTAACGGTCCCGTCCGGATGCATCTCTCATTCTCTCCTCTTCTCTCTCCCGGAGATACGTTCGGCCACGGAATGTGCATTGGCGCGTACAGCTTTATGCATTTCATTCGGGGGAGACGTGTTCCGAAGGAATTAAGTAGACGGAGCAGAAACTTAAATCGATCGACGCATAAGTCCGCATCGGTCATCTGCGAGAAATCGTTCGAATTCTTCGCGCCTGAATCGCGAGAATGCTCCGTGAACAGTGAAGCGTGCAATTATCAATTCCGAGATGCGTATTGCACAAACGAATAAATGACGTATTGGATGGAAATTTTAATGAGTATTTTATGAGTCTGACTGAAATCGTTTTTATTCCAGCAAAAAATCAGATGCGAGGTCACTGCTTATAAAAATGTTTCGATTATCGTATTGAACGTTTCGTCAACAGCCCCTTCAATAATTTCTATTAATACAATTATCTAATAAATAAGATAGAGAATAAACTTGTAAATTTGCGCAACAAAAATATCTAATAAAAACGAGTTTGGATGTTAAATTAATACATTACCTTTTAATGCTTTTAATATGATTTTAATATGATTTTATGATAAAAAGTTAATGTATTAATATATTAAGAATTTTAAGTACAACTGTATATGTGAATACATTAAATACGATAAAGTACGCCAAGAACGGTCAAATTTTGGATGTAATTAATACATTATATATTCTTTTTATTAAATCAATTTATTTCAGATATAATTGCGAGCCGATAATGTTCGGTTTCAACACAGTCATTCTGAAACGCTAATAATCCCCCCTAAATTAAATTAGAAAGAAAATAAGAAATTTATTGCGAAAAATATTACCTCAGCCAGTATTTAAGCCAGTAGTTAATGTATTAATTTAACATCCAAATTGCTTATTTTTTATTATCTATAATTTAGAGCGAAAGTGTAGTAAATTATGTTTCTCCACTGACTTCGATAACTTTGCCGAGTCGTCGAGACTCGGGACCGATTATTTCAACAATCACGTAACGCGCACGAATAATCGACAATAAATCCAAATCGGTAACACTTATTTTGAAAGCGACGCTGAGGAAATTATGATGTTACCGGAATAGGGCACGTTTGTGTTTCTTACTTACTTAATTAATTAAGAAAGCCGCGGGTTGCCGACCTCCGGCTTAGAGGCGTTTATTACGTGCGTTGCGGTCTTATGTACGTATGTACATACGTACGTACATACGAACGCGCATTACGTACACGACTCCTCAGCCGGCAAAATCGTTTTTACACGACGATACGATCTTCGTAGTATATGCACTCGTCACTTTCACTCCAGCACCTAAACACCTACACCGTACCATTCGTAATAACGACGTTATTATTAACTGTTTTTCTGCATTTTCCTTCATACCTCGATGTTGCTTATGGAGATTAATCGCTGCGAAAGGGAGAACGTGATTGCGTTGGACATTCATGTTCAATTGCGCGCCTTTTAATAATGGGAATTGTTTCAAGAAAAATTATTTTTAAGATGTTTGCAGTACAATAAACAGCTTTTCAAATGCGACAAAATTAAAGTGAACTGGTAGTGATATCTATATTTTTTCGTACTTTGTAATGCACATCACGTTAATTTTTAGTTAATGATTAGTCGTTATTCAGCATCGATGGATAATATTCCCAATATTTAGCAATATAACTTGAAAAATATTGCATTCGGTTAAATATTATATCATATTTTTTCAATCGTTTACTTTTCTTCTCTTCACATATTCTCAATGATCGAAAAAGGAAGAAAAAAAAATTGCAGTTATAGTATGTATCTTACTTTAAAATTATCTTGAATATTCATATTGAATATGAAATAATAAAGATCACCAACTAATCTAATCAATGAGATTATTGCACCATTAGTTACAAAACAGTTATTCGTCTAATGAATACTTTTAAATTATAGAGGCTATTCATAGATACTTGTGTATTGTGAGAAAATGCACTCTTTGTTAATCCAGATTTCTATTAAGAAAGTGTTAATTTTACGTTCTACGCGACTTACTTCCTCGAATAGAAATGCAATTAAAGTTCGACGAAAACGGTGACACTGCTACGTGCCAATGTCGCACCAAACTCTTATTAATTTTTTTGCGAAATATCGATACAACCGACGACTTTTATTTGGCATGACTCTTTATTCATTGACTTTAAATTATCTGTTTACGTTGGCTCGCGCGTTATTCCGCTCTATTGTATTCATATCGCTGAAGATTTTCATGCCCGACGTGCAGCTGCGATTCCGCCCGATAATGATGCATGATTTACACGATTCTAAAGTGTGAAATGCAGACATCGATAACAAATTGTAGAAAAATTATTCAAAGTGATAAGAATTATCAGAAACGGGAAAGTAATCTTATCTATAGTATCGTTAAATCAACAAAATCATAGGAGTTATCATTTTGTAAATTCTTAAAAATTACATGATTTAAAACTCTAATAACCATTAGTTGGGAAGCTAATAATTGTCAAATTTTCGTCAATAATTAGCTTTTGTTGAAGAAATCTTCGCAATCCAGCTTAAAAATAATTAGCAAACACACAGAGTTTCTATTTATTATCATCTTATGTGAGGTATTTAATTTGTCAAAATTCTCATTAGAGCTGCAAAACAATATCATTAGTGAATCACTAATGAATGCATTTAAATTAGAAGCTATTCATAGATACTCTTATATTGTAAGAAAATTATATGCGCTTTACATTAATCCTTTTTTCGTTTCGTTATTAAATGCTTTTATATTATATAAAATATTATTAAATATTAAAAAGCTCAACTCCAAACTTTTTAGCCTATTATCACAAGGAATATATACGAATCTTTCTATATCTTTCATACCATGAATGCCTTAAGATTATACTTGATTAACTTTACAAATTTCGCTCACACATACTTATTTCACGCATTGAAGCATTAAACCCTCGCTTAGGGCGAATGGGGGGGGACAATGGAGCGTAAATACAGTCTCGTCGAACAGGTATTAGACGGTGCGCGACTCGCATAAGATAATGGAGGAAGAGGGAAGAAGACGAATGTGGCACGTGGGAGTATAAAAGCCATTAAGTCGAAATTTACAAAGGACACCCCGTGTCGGTACGCGTTCTCGTGTGTCTCACATGTGCAAGCGCTTGAGATACCATGGCTAGATACCGCTGCATTGTGTTGTACGGCATTTTCGTGAAATACCTTCCATTCACGTCGGCCGGCTAGCCTCGCCGACCCATCAGTAACCTGTTTCCGTACTACATATCACGTAATAGTGTATCATTATACCGTCTCCTTGGCTTTTCATCGCGTTATGTTCTTTGAAATAGCTCGAAGATATTTAGAACAAATTAAAAAAACTTTAATTATTAATTAAAAAAACGAACACATCGTATCAAATGATACTCTCATAGCAATTGCTTGTTATGGAAATTGTTCATATTTTTTCATTCCTTCAACTGAAACGATTTACGGTATAATTTGCAGTAAGAAGTGTCTGATGAAAGTATACAATCAAGACATAGGGTGTATAAATTATGTAATTGATATAGACTGCATTGAATACATGCCATGCGTCTTATTAAGAAAAAAAAAAAATATGTTAATCAATTCTATGCTCATTCCGCTCGTTAAGCATCGCAGAAAGGTAATTGACCGGTTCAAACGCGCTTCTGATAGAACACACAGAAACCTTAAGTCCCGCAATATTTTGTTACGTTTAATACGTTTCGTGAAAGCTATGATTCTTAACGCCTGCAGGAAATAAACCAATGATTCATTCACACGTCGTAATAGGGAGATCATCTAGGGAGGAGTCGTTCGCCGCAATAATTACAGTTAATCTTCGTCATAAATTCAAACCGAATAACGTTAGGTTCCCTTGTATCTCGCGTGTTTACGAAACGCGTTGCATTTCTCTGAATATCTTGTCTATAAATTAGAAAATAAAAACAAAAAGTTGCTGCCATATAGTTGCCGTAATATCACTCTTTTTAGAAATTCTAATGGATAATTATTTCAAGCAAAATTACCTCATTCAGCAATTAAACAAGAACGGAAAGGACGTGGTTACTTTTATAGAATCAACTCCGTAACAGTTATTATTCTCGAACATGAGTTACGGCTTACGAAGAATTTATTATTTCTTTTAGATATAATGTCAATTATATCTTAGGTATAATGACAATTATATAATGATAATTATAATATTAACGTCGAATTAATTAATTAAATGTAATTTTTTGCCAAAATGATCTGTAAATGAAGATTCCATTCGCAGTATTAGATTTCATTATCTGATTGGGTAAATTTGATTTAAATTGACGATCAGGTAATGAGATCTAATACTGTGAATGGAGTATCAATAATCTTCATCCACAGATCATGCACCTAATATTGGTATGTGTTAGAATTCATTTATCACTGGTGAGGGGAACTAAACGCCAGGCGTTAAATCAAAGCCGGCAGTAAAACAGAAAGATTCCATCTTTATACGATCGACCTTTCTTCTTATTAAAACGTGGCGACTTTGCCGGTTTTCATGCAGGAAACGTCATCGCAAAAGTGCACGGATTCATGTCGTTAAGAACTTGTTCCGCGTATAATCTGCGCGCGCGCGCGCGCGCGCGTGTGTGTGTGTGTGTGTGTGTGTGTGTGTGTATGTTTATGTGTATTAAGCAATTACGTTACCGCATGAAATTAACAAGTTATTAATGCGACGCCGACCAGCCAATGGTGTTCATACGAAAAAAGAAATTGCTGTTTGCCGCATTTACGAGTTCGACGAATAAATTCCGCTGCATCGACACCAAAATCGCGCCGCGATGATCGGAAGTAAAGCTTCTAACGACATAACTTTAGATGATAGTTTTAGATGATATTGTCCGCGATATATAACAAATAAAGCTATTATAAAACTATTTTTAGAGATATTCTTAATATTTCGTAATCAAAAGTAAACTTTTAGCTTTTTGAAAATAATATTTTTTAAAATTAATAAAAAATTATTGGATGCTATCTTTTTTAAAAATAAACTAATTTATTATAACATATATGCATTAAGAATTAAACTATGTTGTAATAAACGAGTTTATTTTTAAAGATCTA
>Ga0157363_1005002_pt1 | contig 12331 bp, 7 predicted proteins | sample AttsexASBM1_FD_111477 | JGI IMG/M metagenome (GOLD analysis project Ga0157363, IMG submission 111477) | Fungus gardens microbial communities from leaf cutter ant in Ribeirão Preto, State of São Paulo, Brazil - Atta sexdens ASBM1 | ecosystem: Host-associated > Fungi > Mycelium > Unclassified ...
AACTTCTTTGTAATTAATATCTCCTTGTATCAACTTCAAACTTCTCTGTAATTTAATATTTCAACATGAGGTAAAATTTGATATACAGTTCAGTTCCAAAATCGAAAGCCCAAAAAACGGGCGATTTTTGAGGTCACTCTTTATCAATATTGCATAATTTCGACACAATCGAAGTGTTTATATTATAGTCTCTAAGATTAATGTCCAAATATTACTTCAATCAGTATAAGGATCGACCCTGTACAGCGACATAATTACGCTGTTCATTATTTTCAGAATACCTCTACCATCTGCTCTTTAAACACTAACTTTACTATGTAAGTCCGGATTATTACGCGAGTATGCGATTCATACGGTTTTGCCAGTTAATAAAGGCGGTATAACGTCGTTAATTATTATCGTAACTCGGATAACATTTGTGCATACACATGGACTTCAATGTTAAATAATGTATTCATTCCTGGTGGAATGAAATTAACTCTTTCTGGTTTAATGCTACATATTGATATCATCATGTTTATTACATTTTATCCATGTCAATTTATTTGCAGTAGAAATATATTACTGTTGTTTCTCCCTATTATGTGAAATAATAAAGAAAATTTGTAATAATATTACAGTTATCTTTTTATTTAGCGATTCCGCTTATGCTAGACATAATAATGGTAACCTCAACTAAAATTTTGGAAAGAAATTTTATATGTTCTACAAATGATCCTTGAATTACATAATAAGTGCACTACAACCATTTTACTTACGTCGAATAAGACGAATGTTTTCCGCGACGTAATCTCGTTTTACGTGCAAAGATTTAATCGCATTTCTAACCGAACAGTAGCTATCTTTCCCCTTTCTTCGTCTCATTCCTTTTTCCAATTCGCTCCACAAACAAATACGAGCTTACTGGGCAGGTAGGTGTACTTAACGTTGCCGCGTCGCCCTACGTTGCGAATTAATTGTTTTGCTAATGCGGCAGAAGAGCTATCTGAGAGAGACAGACAGAGAGAGAGAGAGAGAGAGAGAGAGAGAGACACTCAAGCTAATCAATGGATCGTCGAACATTGATCCTAAAATACACTTAGGTAATGAAAACGCAGCACGCTTCTAACTCGTGGGCTTCAACCCCGCAATCCTCTTTGGCATCGCGCACAATCGATTTGCAGAATTGTGCGGCGCGGCTGTCCGGCCTACTATGTCGGCCTTAATGCCGGCGTGTATCCGGTGACACATATCACACGGCAAATAAGCGCGGATCTATATGCGCGCGCCTCAGCTACAAAATACACCGATAACTGCGGGAGAAATTCCATCGGTCTCGTGACGATATTCCCTTGGATTCTTGCTGTAGAACACGCGATCACGCGTCCTATGCAATGCCAACGTAATCGAGAGAGAAAGGGAAAAGGAGGAAGCGAGAGAGAGAGAGAGAGAGGGAGAGAAGAGGTGAAAGAGTGAGAGATAGGAGAAGAAACGATGGGGAGAACAGAACGTGGAGACTGCTTTATACCGCTTCATTCTACGTGCACCGTAAAAATGCAAAGCAGGCATGCACGTCGGCGCATACATCACGTGTGCGAGTGTACACGAGGAAAACGTACGGCGGAGGGCCGAGCACGCAGGGTTCGTTTACCCCTTAGCACGCCCCTGCGTTATCAGCCATGGCTCGATATTATCAACGGGAACGCAATTTTCTCGAGCGCGATGCAGTTTCGAATTCCGCTTTCCCGCATTCGCTCGTCCGTCCTGTACGCCGATCTCTCAATTCCTCTCTCACTCTTGGCTCCCCTCCCTCTCCCCTCTTTCTCTTTCTCTTTCTCTCTCTCCATTTGATCCGTGCGATTCATTTATCTCTTCTCACTCACGCGTCTGTTATTTTGTATACTTTTCACTCGTTCCGTTCCGCCAACCAATCCAGCGAATGAACAATCCGTTGCGTTTTCCCCGCTTGCATGGTTTTCGTAACCGACGAACATGAACGAAACTCACGCGACGATGAAAATAGATTTTACGAAGGTAATTAATATAATGCAAATCTGTGAGCGATATTCCTGCGAAAATTTCTTGAATTATTTCTTTTTTTTTTTCCCCCGTAAGAAGCTGGAATATTTATTTATTTTTTAAACGAGAACTATAATATTCATTTTTCAAGATGTTCAAAAATATTTTTCCAATATCTGTCCCCCGCTTATTTCTATTTTGAACTGAAAAACACTTCAAAATTAACGAGCTTAGAAGACAATGATTTCGCCGGAATGAAATTCATAACCCAATCAGCGCGCTCGGAAGTAACGTGATATACCAGCAGTGAATGTGTGTCGTGATGGATTAGGTGCCGAGTTTAAATCGCCATCTATAATCCAGGGCCATATATCGCGAACGCCTTAACCGCAATGCTCGTCTTTCGTTGTTTATCCCCCGTTACCCTGGTCGCATACAACATTGACAAGAAGTAAGTATAGCAAATGCGAATGGGATATCGAAGAAAAATGCCTCGTTTATTACTTATGGGCTCCATCTACTATTGTCAACTGTATAGGTTTCACATGCATACATATAAAGTTGTCTGTATGTCTATATTAATGTTATTAACTATGCCATTTACGGAATATACAGCAGTATTTTTTATTAACCACAATTACAATTGTTAACGATGGACAGATTGTAGAAGCCGATGTATGTACGATCGATGAGTGGTCTATAAGAATGGTCTTCGTTCCACGACGGGAATTTTCAACGAAAATCGTTCCTTGTATTACCGTCGCTGTTCGACACTTCGGCGTGTTCACGTTACGACGTTTCGCCCGTGTACTTTAGTATTATTCCATTGGGAGCTATGAAAAGTTAGCAAGACGGGCAAAATATGCTTCAACTTTCACACTTTACAAGCAAAACGTAAATAGGAATCCTGAACTTTTCGCCTTCGATCTCAGACGACGCCGACGGGTGGCTGCCGCGCACCAGGCATGTTTCTTGCCCTCGCCTAGACCTCTAAAAGGATTCCGCCAAACTTTCCTAGGGAGAATATTAAATTCCGCAGTATTGCAAGAAATGTCGAATTTCGTTCGTCTCGTAACGACAGATCGACTTATCATCGTGAAAGAATTGTTCGAGGGAGACGCGACCCGTTCGAAAAGATCTTAAATCTCACGAAAAGTCCTCCCACGAGCCGGTTTAGTACTTTCGTGCTCAAAATCGTTTTCCTCTTCGATCTTACCTCTCCCATATGTCGAGATGATCGAACGTCTGACCTGAAACCGAAGGCCGCAATACGTTTGATCGAACTGGAGGAGTTTCGCCGATATTTCTCTTTCTCTCTCTTTCTTGACTGCTGCTTTCTCAGCAAACGATCAGGAAAAAGCACTATTTATCTGAAAAGAAACTACGTATCCTTGTTTCTATCAGCTTTTAACTGACTATGTTCGACCATCATCATATTTTCCAAACGCGTTCTTCGTCCCATCGATTTCAAGAGCACCCTCTTATAAATAACGTTTAACGAGCGACATTCGAGCTGCCCGTCAACCTAACACCCTCGATCCAAGTGCAAGCAACCCTTTGCCTTATCGGCTTGGCCGATAAATCCGTCCCTCCTCAGTACCGAGAACGTGTTCTCAGCTTTTCTCCGATACGCTCTTACGTCGTGTTCCTGTACCAATTTGCTTTTAACTTTAAGAGTCGAAGTAAACAGGACGCTTGAGGAAAGAGCTGTGAAACCAATGCTTCCAACTTTTTACAGCGACATACTACGTGATCTTTCGCGACCTGATAGAGTCTCGATATTTTACGGCCAAACAAATTTATCTTGTCACAATTTAAAGAGTCGCCTTGTAGAATCGCTGAACGTCGCCAAGTTTTGCCGATTTGCTGTGAATTTGAAAAATCGCCAAAATAAATAGAATCTTAATAAAAAAAAAAAAAAAAAAAAAAATCTACGTGGGAAGAAAACAAACGTGCTCTCGATTTTTACAGTTATATGAACACGTGATCTCTCACTTTTTGTAAAAATGTTTTAATATCTTATGTATTAAATCAGTCGGCAACGTGCGTTGCCAGTTTTGAAAGTAACGTGATGGAAAACGATGGTCTGCCGGGAAACGATGAGTATCAGCGCCTTGAACGCGTCGAATAATCTCGTCGATTTGAAATCCGACAAAGTTGCCTGTTTACACCTGGGAATACTGTCGACGAGTGCCACACGACATACATACGTACGCGGTCGAGTTTCGAGTACGGTCCGAGAACACACAACAAAACACCTCGTTTAACTCTCCTCCTCCGGGCGACCTCCCTCAAACTCGTTCAAACGATCGTCCGTCTCGCGTTTCTCCGAGTTACGGACGCCGCATAACGCAACATGCCGAATGCTGCAGCTGCATTCAATCCCGGCTGACGCGGCTGCGCCCTGCAGTCGTCGCAACGCATCAAAGTTACAAACACGATCATTAATCCTCTATTCAGCGCTACGTGCCTAGCCGAGGGACGAAGTGCAGCACAACTTTCGAAAAGAATGTTCCTATGCATAATGTTAGATTCTTGCGAACTGATGCAATTTGTCGGTTGACAACGTTGATTTCGACTACTTATATTTAGTAGTAATGAAAAAAGTTTTAAGGAGGAAAGAAAAAGGAAAAAAAAGAAGAAGAGAATGTGATGAAATATAATCAGCTATTTACTGATTAATTATAGGAATTTGATTATTAAAATTATTCAAGAAATAAAAGTAAATATCTACAATAATTTTAATTTTCCCAAACTTTAGCAAATTCTCATAATAACGCGCGTGAATATATTATGTCGTTTTCTTTTTTCTTATTTTTATATTTTGGCATTATATTTTTACTTGCATATAATCGCGTGAGGCAATTTATGGAGAGCTACGATGGTGAAGGAGATTATTATGGAAAGAAATGCAATTTATTTGTACAAAGCTCGCACCGTGGGAGCGAACGTATTACAAAAGGAAATGAGATGTATGCAATGGAAGAGAGCAGAAGATCCCATAGGAAATCGTGGGAAATGCGAGCATCTATTCGAATTTAACGGAACAAAGTTTGCATAATGATCGAATTGCTCATCTCTTTCTATACAATAATTTTTTCATAATCCTATTTCTTATGTATCATTTGATTTTCATCAAGATATCTAATCAAAATATTTAATGTTAAAAAAAAATAACGTTGAAGAAGTTGCAAGAAAATATGATTAATCAAATTTTGTTCGAAAGAAGGTTAAAACTGAAAGGAATACGATTTTGCGTTTATCTTTATCTATTTTTTAAATATTTTCCTGTCGTCTATCTTTTTATCCCGATGTAATCGCGATCAATTCTAAAGGAATGACTGAGAGAAGCTTATCGCCGGTGGACCGGGTATATTCCGCTATACGTAGAATACGGGTTTATCGTAGCAAGCGATTAGAAACCAATGAACCCGATTGATCACAAAGCGAGCCGTAATCCCAAGCCTCCGAGTACCTAAGCCTGCTCTTCGGCCGCAGCACGTACCGTTAAATGATTTAGCCACTATTCGGAGCCTCCTCTGCTTGTTGCCTAGCTCCCTTTCATCCCCCTTCCTTATACCGGCTTGTTGTTCATCCAGATGCTCGTATCTCGTCATTGTGAAATGCTCGATATAGCCGGAATTACGACCGCGCACAAACGCGACGTTATTGCGTCTGGCTTTCTCTCTCATCCCTCCTTCTCCCCTCTCTCTGTCTTCTCTCTTTCTTTCCATTCGCGTCTCCATTTTTCATTTGTTTTTTTCATATTTGGTTACTGTCCTTAACAACGCGCAGGGAAAAGAACCGCGATGTAACTGTAATTTTGTTATTTGCTCTAGAAACGGAAATAAAATATTAAATATTCGGTAAACAGAAATACTTCTTATATTTCTTATTATAAATCTACAATCGTAAGAGACATTTTTTCCTGGCGAAAAAAATGAAATAAAAAAAGAAACTGTTCATTTATTTTATATAAATAAATGAAACTTTAAAAAATTTAGCGCTATTTATGCTAATTTGTTAGATCTAATCCTAATCGGAATTTTGTTGTTTGAGCCGGAAGAGAGGAATAGCTTATACCTTAAATTGAACCCTTCCTATTTCGAAAAATAACTAGAGTCGGTATTCACTAGAATGTGATTTTGTTGATTTTAGTATCAAAACTATGCAAGCAAGAAATTCTTTAAGTGTAACTGTCATACATGATGATGCAGTGCTTAATATATTGTGATATTTCTTAAACGTTTTATATTTTAAAAATGTTCTGGCGCTATCTTGGAGCAAGAAAATAGCAACAAATATTAATATTCTCTTTTTTATATGTACAGGCGATTGTATACTTTTTTTTTGTATCAGGAGATCCAACTTAAGGGCAAATTATCCTTCTCCACCCCTCCCTTTTAAATGCGATTTCCTAAACTTTGAGCAACAAAATTCGAATTAGAATAACACATTAGCACATGAATAGCAAAAATTTTTTAGTAGATCTGAACTTAATTTGCAATTGTGGAAGATTCATTTAAGAGGAATGACAGACTTAAAAAGTCTGTCTTGAAAAACTCAACAATAAAATATCTGGAAAATGCAATAAAATCTCAATAAAATCTCTTTTTTTGTTTAAAGTCTCGTATGACAGAAATGCTTCGGATATTCTTTATTGTTAATTTCTCGATTTATACGTTTCATTTTGAACAATTTCACACAATCAGAAACATCAATTATCATGTTAATATCTACTGTTTATCAACTGTATGAAATAATTATGGTTAGAGATTGCACATAAATGGAAAGATAAACAGAAATGTTTAAGAGAATATCACAATGTTTGAAAATATTTAAAGATAAAAACACATGAGGAACGCGACTCTGAACGGCCTGGGAAAACGCCTCACTATCGATTTTTGTAGGTAAGCAGCCCAGACTTGTGAAGAGGCTTTCGAGAGTTATGAAAAGAGGAAACACAGGCGTCCGGGTGAGATGGGATACAACGAGGAAAGAGACGAATCGCAGATCGGGAAAAGAGAATGGAAGAAGTAACACCTCGTGCGTTTCAGCGAGGCAAGATGCGCCGGCGAAAGGAAGTCGATGGGATATATCACTGCGGAAGTGGAATAGTATGCGCATGGACGGACGTACGTTCTGCAGAACGTCGGAATTGGAACGTCATATGGCTTGGGTCCCACCAAGATTTTATATTACGATCACTCCTATCGGTTCGATCGTTTTTATCTAGACCAATTCATACTATTCTTATCACACTCCTATTGGCCGGCCACTGGCTACTTCACTTACACCTTACTTGCTTTTCATACATCTTACTCTTTCTCGCGCGATCGATATCGTTGACAGTAAAGTGACCGAACCTATTTTATCCGCTATTCTTTCTGCAATAACGCTCGTACTATATTTTTTTTATTATTTTTTTCTATTAATATTAATATTATTAAAATGAGATTAAAAGATTAAATAACATCAAAAAGAAATTATTATTAAAGAATTTCCACAAAAACAAATTAATTTTAAAAAACGAATAAAAAATAGACTAATAGGAATTGCGCTTATTCCCATTTGCCCATTTCCCATTTTTTAATTATTTAAAAATTTTAAAAGACCAATTTTCATTGTTAAAAAATTAAAAAATCTTTTTATATTTATATCTATAAGTTTCTTTAAATATCAACCAATCATCAACAATTATCGAGCTAATCACACTATCAAATAGACATAAATAGAATTTATGTGACAAAAAACTTTTTATATTTATCTGAATTCTTCTTAACATTTCATTATTTTTGTCGATGTGCCGTTACAAATTATATTAGATTGACAAAAATACAATAATATTGATATGAAAATACAATAGATTGAATCAATTATCAGCAAAGTAATTTTCTATAAATGAATTTAATAATATTAAAATAAATTTTTGAAATTTCATAAGAATTATAAGAATAGTATGGACTTTTTTCAGTTATTCTCTTAAATCATCTTTTAAAAATATGAAAAATTGGATTTCAAAGTTAATTTGCCACGTCGCGTTATGTCGTTTTTACAATGCTATTCGGATTGATTTCGACGCTTCGTTTTAGAATGACATAAACGCTTCGTATGCACCTCGTATCGATGCGACTGTTATCGCAATCGTATTTTTCATATTCGGCGATACAAACGTATTGTTTAGGACGATTGGATAATACATCGATAGTTCTTGTTTATAAGTCGTCTTTCTTTGTCGAATAACATGAATAATATGCAGTATTTAGATGATTAAATATTTAATTAATGATGTATTCTCTGGAAGTTAAACTTTTAATATAATCACAGAAGAACTCAGTATTTTACAATTACTACGATTATTATCGCTGTGTGATCTTTCAATAGAAAGTTACAAATGTCTTTGATGTCTGTTAATGAACTTTGCTTTTGTTTCAGGCAATTTGTAAAATACGTTACGTTCAGTAGCACGTGATTCTAGTTTCTTCATCCCCGTTAATTCATCCCAGTAACGGGTTACGCAATGGGTCGAAAAACCAGGCACGATGACATTAATTGATACGGGCACGAAAATGTAATGTTTTGCGATAATTGGCCCTGGCGGATGCAGGTTTTCGGCGATTTTTCGTGTGGCAACGCGTGCATGCTGCAATCGGGAATCGATAAGTCGTAGCTTCGTTACGATAATCGGCCCTTTGCTTTCTACACTATAAAGCTCGCGGTATACCGTATTAAATTGAGTGCGGTGAAACGAGCGTTAAGAAGTCTAACGATTCGCATGCTGGACACAGAGGTATTAAATCATGTTGATGGTAAAATCGTACCCTCGTACAAAATACGCTTCGTTATATTCTTGAATAATTTATTCCGGAATAATATGATTTAAGACCAATCCGCGTGTATAGACGTACGAAAGTAGATAGCATTATAAATACTAAGACAGATCGACCATACAATATGCTATCATAACTACACGAAAATATCATGTTCCGCTTCTATTATGGCAGTAATAGAAAATTCATTTAAGTTTCGTCTATAAAACGCAATTTCATAGGAAAATAAGAGAACTGTGAATAAAAAAGTTAGAAAAAGCCGATCATTATTTATTAAATAATTATTTATAAAATAATTATTTTTATTCAAAAAATATTTCATGTTTTACGATAAAAATTTTTAATATATATAACTATATTTATACGATAATTATAATTGTAGTAACATGTAATTATAATTACAAATATCAAAAATTTTTTTTTGCAGTTATTCGGACTTTACACTATACAATTAACATTCATATATTGTCAACATAAATATATAATAATAAAAAAAAACTCTTCGGAATCCGCGCCATACAAATCGCATCGATTTTGTTTGTTAAAAATCATAGTTTTAAATAAATAAAATTTATAAATATTAATTATTGCAGTTTAAAGATTCTTTCGAATAAAACCTTCTATGATTAATAAATAATCATCGGTTTTATTTAATTTTTCCCTTGAATATTCGCAATTCTTCCATTTTTTTTCTACATCAAAATCATCTAAAAAATATAACAGTAGTATCTTTACCTTAACATACAAATGTAGTATCTTTATCTTAATATACAAATGTTAAATTAACGATTATCTTGTTAAGCCTATATTCTATCACTGAATGCAATAAAAGGTTATTACTACTCTAATATGCAGCAATCGTTTACCCCACATTTGCAATTTTCTCACACCCCTCAAATGTTAGGAATATTACAATTTTAAACCTGAGAAGCGATCAATGTAGAATAGAAGGCTTGATTAAATATAAAAAAAACACGAAGGTAATACATGATACGCATACTAAAGCTATATGGATAAAGATTACCAATTCCAGCAGACTATCACGTACCTACATTCGATACAAGTAACGACACTTATAAAATATCAATCTTACCAGCGTTTCAGAATAAATTCTTAACGAATGCTGAACGTTGTTAACATCAAAAAATGTGCTCTTTTTCGCAAAATCAATTTCAAGAATTTATATGTTAAAAATAAAAATTGATTTTCTGCTTGAAACATTTATTTTTCACATATATTTTTCTCTTTAATATCAAGAATATAGAATCTTTCAGATTTGTTTCAATTGTTAAAAAGCTTATTTCTCACTTCGAATTTTATTTTGATGAAACTCTGTTTTTGATAACTTTTTTAAATATTTATTAATCTTACTTTGTATTAAAATAAAATTGATATTCGAAAAATGTTAAATATCAGTACGAATTAAGATCATTAAGGTCATATATCAGTATCATATGTTATCATATAATATATCAGTATTATATATTTCAGTATCATATGTCAGTAATTAGAACTTATTTCCACATACGAAATCTACGTGGGCGATGATAATATGCATAAAGATCTTCATATTTTCGACATTGTCTCGCGCTTCGGCGCTCCGCGCTTTGATCGCGAAACGCAATTAGGTAAACCGTGCGTTAAATCGATTGTTGTTCAGTTCGTTAGGTACGGTGTAAAACATGGCAAATCAGGCCAGCCGCGATTCGACCGAACTTCCATTTGTACGTAATAATGGCGCCGGCGGCTATCGAACTTCCGAAATTTGAAAGCAGTCGCTGTGCAATATATGGAATATCCGTCCGAAAGTTTCCGTTCGGCTTGACGCGGCTTTGATCATGCCCCAATGCATGCGCGCGTCGGGTATCCAAGCGTGTGTACGAATCGCTTTCATTCGTTATATTTTTCGAATCCCGCACGCGAGCAGAGGCAACTATCGGCCGCGTTTAGCCAGCACGGTTATATCCAACGGCGGGAGAGTAAAAGTATGAATGGAATATTTATGGGTGACTTAAAAATTTCACGAGCAGCAGGTCGTGGTGCTCGCCACCGTTCGTAGTACGTAATTTTCTTTCGTTTGCGACATTTATCTTTATCTACTACGCGGCGAGCGTTGGCGCGAACCACGGCAATGAGAATCCGCAAGTTACCGCTGCCTCTTCCTGCCATGCCGCTCAACCGAAAACGGATTTCGTGGGTGTTTTCCCTTTAATAATTCTTGAGAGGAGAGACCGAGCAAGAGAGCGGAAGAGAAGGGAAACGAAACTCGACGCGGACGAAAAGTAAGCAAGTCGTAGTAAGGAGAAACACGATTCGCAATAAGAAGAAGGATGAAGAAGTTCTGTACCGAGAGAAGAGGAGGAAGAAGAGGAGGAGGAAGCCTTTATTTTTCTTACACTGTCGTCTCTCTTCTCGGTGCACTAGTGGTGCACCAAAACGGGACGAAAACTCTGGCGAGCTTCTAGTACGATTTCCTGAAGTGTCTCTCCCTGCTTACCCCCTTGCACACATTCTCCTTACCCTTATTTCTGTTATACATCCATCTCTTTCTCCTTAGTATTCGCCTTATTGTCTGCTATTTCTTGTTGTCTTTTGCTTCACTTTCCTTTTTACGCATAGAAATAAATAACTTTTGAATCCTTTTCTGCTTTTGCAGAGTTCTAGTTCATTTTAAGCACATCTTATCATTTTCTTCTTTTTTGCGATTTTGTTGTTTTGAACTATCGTACTAACCAAATGTTTTCGAATACTTTTTCTTGAACTTAAAATGCCTTTTCTTCTACTTTTTCTCTTTTATAAAATAGCATTATTAACCCTCAACTATAGCTATGAAAACTATACTTAAGTTAAAGTATAAAGTGTCCGTTTGAAGTACAGAATACAGGTTAATATAAACCTTCACTTTACAGCGATAGAAAAAATTTCAAAATTTTTTTATCTACAATTTAGAACTTCATAGTACCAATAGTACAGATTGTACAATCATCTAAAAATTTTCGCTTTGGGTCTAAAGGACTCGTTTGCTGTAGTAGAGAATATTGTTTCCTTACGTCAAAAGTAATGTAACTTAAAACATGAGTTAGGTAAAGATTCCTCTATCAATCATCAAAAGTAAATTGATTTCACAATCCGTCCGTCAAATATATTTGCATCGTTTTAAAAAAGACCTATCTTCTACAAGAGTGATACGTTTTGAGTTGCATCGTTTTCGTAAAGAAGAATCTTCTAGAGAGAATATTTATAATTAGAAAAGACAGTTTTGGTGACCGAAATTTGAAAAAAAAAATTGTTTTATTTTGAGTTTAATCATTTTAGCTGTCAAAGTAAATATAAACTGTTAGTGGTACTTCGAATTATATCCATTTTTGAATTATTTCCGGATTTGTTACAATTTTGTAGGATATCAAAATTATCACAATTAAAAAATATTTTATTTAAAGGATGTGAAACGGAAATGACAAAAATGATATTTGATTATATTTCTAAATGTACTCTTTTTGATA
>Ga0157363_1005003_pt1 | contig 12331 bp, 8 predicted proteins | sample AttsexASBM1_FD_111477 | JGI IMG/M metagenome (GOLD analysis project Ga0157363, IMG submission 111477) | Fungus gardens microbial communities from leaf cutter ant in Ribeirão Preto, State of São Paulo, Brazil - Atta sexdens ASBM1 | ecosystem: Host-associated > Fungi > Mycelium > Unclassified ...
ATCGCTGGTCGCAGCTGCCGGCTTCTGTCGACTGGCAGACCATCATGACGCTGACCGGCCTGCTGATGCTGACGAAAGGGCTGGAGAACAGCGGTTATTTTGACGTACTGGGCGCCCGCCTGATTCAGCGCTTTCAGCATGAACGTGCGCTGGCGCTGTTTATGGTCTGCGCCGCCGCGCTGCTTTCAACCTTTCTGACCAACGATGTCGCGCTATTTATTCTGGTGCCGCTGACGCTGACGCTGCGTAAATTTTCCCATCTGCCGGTTTCGCGGCTCATTATCTTTGAAGCACTGGCGGTTAACGCCGGCTCGCTGCTGACCCCGGTCGGCAATCCGCAAAATATCCTGCTGTGGAGTCACGGCTCGCTGAGCGTGGGCGGATTCATCCTGCAGATGCTGCCGCTGGCAGCCGTGCTGATGATAACGCTGGTCGCGCTGACCTGGTGGAGCTTTCCGGCGCAGCACATAGATAAACACAGTGACGCCGGGTCGCAGCAGTGGAGCCGGCGCCTGTTCAGCGTCAGCCTGCTGCTCTATATCGTATTTATCGTGGCGCTGGAGCTGAAGATAACGGGCTGGGCGCTGCTGCTGGTCGCCGCCTGTTTCCTGATAATGGCGCGAGGGGTGCTGGCCGCCATTGACTGGAGCCTGCTGCTGGTTTTTGTCGCGATGTTTATCGACGTCTTTTTGCTTATGCATCTGCCTGCGCTGCAGCCGTGGTTCGCCCGTATCGGACAGCTGGGGGAGGGCGGTATCTATTTACTGGCTATCGGCCTGTCGCAGTTTATCAGTAATGTCCCGGCCACTATCCTGCTGCTGCAAAAAACCGATCCCTCTGTGGTGCTCGCCTGGGCGGTGAATATTGGCGGCTTTGGCCTGCTGCCAGGCTCGCTGGCCAACCTGATTGCGCTGCGCATGGCGCAGGATAAAAAAGTCTGGTGGCGTTTTCATCTCTTCTCACTGCCGATGCTGGCGTGGTCAATGCTGTGCGGCTGGCTGCTGCTGCAGTGGCTTCACTGAGTGCGGGCGCTGGCTCTTCAGCGCCTTAGCCACCGCTGTGGCATAACGTGCCGCCCGTCTCTGCTTATGTAAAGTTACACTGGAATTTGTCAATTTATTATCTAATGTTAAGTTGACCGTTTATGCCCGGGGATCGGGCTTTCAGCCAGTGATGACAAATTATGAGCGAAAATCAGCAGCAGGACCCGCAGAAGCCGTCAGATAACGACAACGATCCGCAGCAGGACAACAGCCAGCAGCAGCAACAGGACAAAGATAATCAGGATGACGATCAGCCGCGTAAGCGGCCGGGTAAAAAGCCGCTGATTATTCTCGCGATTGTTGTGGTGATTATGCTGATCGTGGGGTTCTGGTTCTGGTTTACCACCCGCAATATTGAAACCACCGATGACGCCTTTACGGAAGGTAACGCCGTTACCGTGGCACCTAAAGCCTCAGGCTACGTGGTGCAGCTGCTGGTAAAAGATAACCAGCGGGTGAAAAAAGGCGATCTGCTGGTGGTGATCGATCCGCGCGACAGTGCTGCACAGCGCGATCAGGCAAAAGCACAGCTGGGGCTGGCTCAGGCTCAGCTGCATCAGGCGCAGGCGCAGCTGGCGCTGTCGCGCGTGCAGTATCCGGCGCAGCGCGATCAGGCGCTGGCGCAGCAGGCGAGCGCGCAGGCGAACTTACTTAATGCGCAGGCGGATTACCGCCGGCAGCGCGGCGTGGATCCTCGCGCCACGTCTCAGCGTAATATCGATACCGCCGCGGCGCAGCTGCGCTCAGCGGAAGCGCAGCTGCAGAGTGCTAAAGCGCAGGTTGAGGTCGCCTCACAGGTCAAACTGCAGATCCGGCAACAGGAAACAAATGTGGAAGCGCGCCAGCAGCAGGTGGAACAGGCGCAGGCGCAGCTTAATACCGCAGAGCTGAATCTCTCTTACACTGAAGTACGTGCCCCTTACGACGGTTTTGTCACCAAACGCAACGTGCAGCTCGGTACGCTGGTGCAGGCGGGGTCAGCCCTTTTTTCGCTGGTGTCACCCGACATCTGGATCACCGCTAATTTTAAAGAGTCACAGCTGGCGCGCATGAATCCGGGTGACAAAGTCGAGATCAGCGTGGACGCATGGCCTGATATGAAACTGCACGGCCACGTCGACAGCATCCAGATGGGGTCAGGCTCACGTTTCTCCGCCTTCCCGTCGGAAAACGCTACCGGTAACTATGTGAAAATTGTGCAGCGCGTCCCGGTTAAAATCGTTATCGATAGCGGACTGGATCCTGCTCATCCACTGCCGCTTGGACTCTCGGTAGAGCCTGAGGTGACAGTAGAATGAGTGCAGGCGAGAGCTGGCGCCCGGCCAGCAACCCCTGGCTGGTCGCCATCACGGTTACGCTGGCGGTGTTCATGGAGATCCTGGACACCACCATCGTAAACGTTGCGCTGCCGCATATTGCGGGTTCGCTCTCCTCCAGCTATGACGAATCTACCTGGGTACTGACTTCTTACCTGGTTGCGAATGGCATTGTGCTGCCGATCTCCGCCTTCTTCAGCCGTCTGTTTGGCCGCAAACAGTTCTTTTTGATCTGTATTGTGATGTTCACTATCTGCTCGTTTCTCTGCGGCATTGCCACCGAGCTGTGGCAAATTATTCTGTTTCGTGTGCTGCAGGGCTTTTTTGGCGGTGGCCTGCAGCCGGTTCAGCAATCGGTACTGCTCGACTACTTCAAGCCTGCCGATCGCGGCAAAGCCTTTGGCCTCTCTTCGATTGCGATTATCGTAGCACCGGTGATTGGCCCGACGCTGGGCGGCTGGATCACCGACAATTACAGCTGGCGCTGGGTCTTCTTTATTAATATTCCGGTAGGGATTTTAACCGTGCTGGCGATTTACCAGCTGCTTGAAGATCCGCCGTGGGAGCGCAAGTGGGATAAAGGCCGGCTGAAAATTGACTATATCGGCATCAGCCTGATCACGCTTGGCCTTGGCTGTCTGCAGGTGTTTCTCGATCGCGGTGAAGATGAAGACTGGTTCGCTTCGCACTTTATTCGTCTGTTCGCCATGCTGGCCGCGGTGGGGCTGGTGGGCGCGGTCTACTGGCTGCTCTATGCGCGTAAGCCGGTCGTGGATATCCGCGTGATGAAAGATCGCAACTTCTGGGTCGCCGGTCTGCTGATGGCCGGTATGGCTATGATCCTCTACGGCAGCTCAGTGGTGCTGCCGCAGCTGGCGCAGCAGGATCTGGGGTATACCGCCACCTGGTCAGGACTGGTGCTGTCGCCCGGAGCCGTATTGATCGTGCTGACCATTCCGCTGGTACTGAAGCTGATGCCAGTTGTGCAGACTCGCTATATTATCGCCTTCGGCTTCAGCTGCCTGGCGCTGGCCTTTTTTTACTCCAGTACGCTGACGCCGGACGTGGATTTTAAAACCCTGGTGATGATGCGCAGCGCGCAATCTATCGGGCTGGGCTTTCTGTTTGTTCCGCTTACCACCATTGCGTTTGTCACCATCCCGCAGAAGCTTAACGCCGATGCGTCCGCGCTGTTTACCATGTTTCGTAACGTGGCCGGCTCTATCGGTATCTCACTGGCAACCGCCGGGATCACCGAGCGTGAACAGGTGCGTTCCGCGCACATGGTGCATAACATGTCGCCGCTGAATGAGCAGTTCAACCTGACACTGCAGCAGTGGGCTCAGGCGATCCGCGATTTTACGCAGGTAGCTGGCGATCCGCTGCAGCTTGCCGCAGGTCAGCTCTATCAGGAGATGATCGCTCAGGCGCGCATTCTGGCCTATATCGACGTGTTCACGGGACTGAGCATCGTCGCCATGATACTGATCCCTCTATGTTGGTTACTTTCGCCGATTAAGAGCGAAGGCAGTGCAGGAGCACACTAAAATGAGAACCTTTTCGCGCGTTGCGCTGCCGCTGACGCTGCTGCTGGCGGGCTGTGCCGTCGGCCCCGACTATCAGGCCCCGCGCCCGCAGACGCCCGGCAGCTTTCGCGCACTGTCGTCACAGGAAACCTCTAAGCCACTGGCCGCCGCACCCAACCCGCTCTGGTGGCGCAGCTTTAACGATCCGCAGCTCAATAGCCTGATCGATCGCGCCATCAGCGGTAACCTCTCGCTGCAGCAGGCGGTGTTACGCATCGCCGGTGCGCGACAGCAGCTGGCGCAGGCGCGCGGGGGGCTGTTTCCCGCGCTGAATGGCTCAGCTAAAGTCACGCGCCAGCAGCTGGGCCTGAAAGGTCTGCTGAAATCCAACGGCGTATACGATCGGGTGGATGATGATATCGCCGGACAGCTGGATGGACTGAACCATTCCGTAACGCTCTATCAGGGCAGCTTTGATGCCAGCTGGGAGCTGGATATCTGGGGCAAGGTACGCCGGCAGATGGAGGCCGCCGATGCGCAGCAGCAGGCGGCTGTCGCACAGCGTGACGACGTGCTGATTTCAGTGGAAGCTGAAGTGGCGCGCGCCTATCTGCAGCTGCGCGGGGCGCAGGCGGTGCTGGCTACGCTGCAGACGCAGATAAAGGTGGCGCAGGAGACCTGGGAGCTGACGCAAAGCCAGCAGCAAAACGGGCTGGCACCGGCGACAAATGTGGAAAATGCCCGGGCGCAGCTCGCCTCGCTTAATGCGCAGCTGCCGCAGTATGAGGCGCAGGCGCGGCAGGCGATGAACGGTCTGGCGGTCCTGCTCGGTAAAACGCCCGGTGCGCTGGATAGTGAGCTGATGACGGCGAAAGCGCTGCCGGCTTTGCCTGGACTGGTACCGGTGGGGATCCCGGCGACGCTGGCGCGCCGGCGGCCCGATATTCGTCAGGCTGAGGCCACGCTTCACGCGCAGACCGCCAATATTGGCGTCTCGGTTGCCAGCCTCTTCCCGGATCTCTCCCTGACGGGGCAGCTCGGGGTCAGGAACACCGACGCCAGCTACCTTGATGACTGGAGCAGCCACTTTTTTAGCATCGGTCCGTCACTCTCTATTCCGATTTTCCAGGGCGGACGGCTGGTTTCCAGCGTGAAGCTGGCGCGGGCACAGCAGGCCAGCGCCGCGCTGGATTACCGGCAGACAGTGCTGACGGCGCTGCAGGATGTGGAGAATGCGCTGGTCAGCTACCGGGCGGATCAGCAGCAGGTTACCGCGCTGGATGAAACCACCGGCGCACTGCAGCGGACATTCGACCTGGCCAGCGACAGCTACCGGCAGGGCCTGACGACCTTTCTTGACGTGCTGGATGCGCAGCGGCAGCTGGCGCAGGCAAAAGCACAGTCGGTTCAGGCGCGTACGCAAAGCGCGCTCGATCTGGTCGCGCTCTATAAAGCGCTGGGCGGCGGCTGGGAAAATTATCAGCAGGTGATTCTGCCGGATTACGCAGTATTTGGTCCGGCCACGCAGGTCAACTGACCCCCGGGTCGTCCCGCCACCGGGACGACCTGATAATTGAAATAAATGTTCCTTTTTATGTAAGGATTAAATTTTGAGCGTATTGTCGCTGACATAAAAAGAGATTCACGCTGAGTTTATGTGATCGGCATCTGATTTCCTGGCATCAGTTATGATGAACATGGCAAAACTAAAATTTCATATTTAATTTTTATGGCAAAAATACTCTATTTTTGATGCATCTTTCAGAAATGGAGTTAGTTATGCCTCGTGAAACCTGGCTTACCCTCAATAAAGCCTCAGGGCCGAACAGTAATACGCGTACTGAACCCTTTGTTAAAGTTATTGCGGCCGTTGCCACCCTCGGCGGACTGCTGTTCGGCTATGACACCGGCGTTATCTCCGGCGCACTGCTATTCATGGGGGATGATATACATCTGACGCCATTAACCACCGGCCTTGTCACCAGCAGCCTGCTGTTTGGTGCGGCATTTGGTGCGCTGATATCGGGGCATTTTGCCGCAGCGGTCGGGCGGAGAAAAATCATTCTGGTACTGGCAACCATTTTTGCGGCCGGCGCGCTGGGCACGGCGCTGGCGCCGGATGCTGAATGGATGATTTTCTTCCGCCTGATCCTCGGGGTCGCCGTTGGCGGCGCGTCTGCCACCGTTCCGGTTTACATTGCGGAGATGGCACCTGCCAATAAACGCGGTCAGCTGGTCACAATGCAGGAGCTGATGATCGTCTCCGGCCAGATGCTGGCTTATATCTCCAATGCCGGGTTTCATGCCGCCTGGGGCGGTGAGAGTACCTGGCGCTGGATGCTGGCGGTGGCGACGCTGCCCGCAGTGCTGCTCTGGTTTGGCATGATGTTTATGCCGGATACGCCGCGCTGGTATGCCATGAAGGGGCGTCTGGCTGAAGCCCGCAGAGTCCTGGAGCGGACCCGCGCACGTGAGGACGTGGAGTGGGAGATGACCGAAATCACTGAGACGCCGGAAGAGGAGCAGCAGCAGCGTCCGAGTCTGCGGGAGTTACGCCAGCCCTGGCTGCTGAAGCTCTTTTTCATCGGCACAGGCATAGCCGCTATTCAGCAGCTCACCGGCGTCAACACCATCATGTACTATGCGCCGGTAATGCTGAAAGCAGTCGGTATGGATGATAATGCGGCATTGGTTGCTACTATCGCCAATGGCGTTATCTCAGTGCTGATGACCTTTGCGGGGATCTGGCTGCTTGGGCGTATCGGACGCCGCCCCCTCGCGCTTATCGGACAGATAGGATGTACCGCCTGCCTGGTTCTGATCGGGGCCGTCAGCTACTTCATGCCGGAAACGGTAAATGGTCAGCCTGATATGCTGCGCAGCTATATGGTCCTGCTGGGCATGCTGCTGTTTTTAAGTTTTCAGCAGGGAGCGTTATCACCGGTTACCTGGCTGCTCTTATCCGAAATTTTTCCGACGCGGCTGCGCGGTATATTTATGGGCGGGGCGGTATTTGCCATGTGGCTGACTAATTTTACTATCTCGTTACTGTTTCCGCTGCTGCTTGCATGGGTGGGGCTGTCAGGTGCCTTTTTTATTTTTGCCGCAGCCGGCTTGTTCGGAACGCTGTTTGTTTTCTGCTGCGTACCGGAAACCCGTAATCGTTCACTGGAGCAGATTGAACATTATCTGCGCGACTGGCTGACGGAAACATCGCCGCGTCAGGTAATGAGGCCATCGGCCCAAAAGGGTAGTTAAAAATAGATTTCCCTGATAAAACCGGCGCAGGCCGGTTTTTCTTTTTAGTCTGTCAGTCAGGCTGAGAGCCACATCATTAAAACGCGCATTAAAAGTGAATAACGGATACATGATTAATTATTTTTACGCTTCGCCTGCAGAATGTCACAAACTAAAATTTTGCTAACTACTTGTTTCGCTCGCGGGATTAGCAAATGAAATCGATATCAATGCAACAGCTGCCGGGAAACCTTATCAGTTTATTAACGCTTAATGTTAACCGGTGAGGGTTATCCTTACTGAACAATAACAATAAGCGAACCTGTTAAGAATAATCCGGTCTGCAAAATTAATTTATTTTTTTATTTGAATTGGGTAATCTTGCCGCTACAGTTTATTTATACCCCTTAAACAAGGACATTGTGATGAGTGACGCATTTAAAGTACTGAACAACATTCGCACATTACGTGCGCAGGCGCGTGAACTGCCACTGAGCGATCTGGAAGAGATTCTGGAAAAATTAACTGTCGTTGTGACTGAGCGTCGTGAAGAAGTTGAAGCCGAAGAAGCGCAAAACCGCGAAAAAGAAGAGAAGCTGTCTAAATATCGCGAAATGCTGCTGGCTGATGGCATCGATCCTAACGAATTACTGGGCGCACTTGAAACCGGTAAAAAACGCGCCAAGCGCGCACCGCGTCCGGCTAAATATACTTATACCGACGAAAACGGTGATGAAAAATCCTGGACCGGTCAGGGCCGCACGCCAGCAGCGATTAAAAAAGCGCTGGATGCCGGCAAGAGCCTGGACAGTTTCCTGATTAAATAAGCGACGCAATCCTTGTATATGGGAGCCGGGGGCATATTGCCCCCGGCTTTTTTTATTGGCTGACGTTTCAATTTGTGTAACAAACTGCGCTAACTGATAACGATGACGTAACGTCGGCAGGCGAGAAGCGTCTGCTGCCGGCAACACTATTTTGCGTCTGCTAACAATCCCTTTGCGTAAAAGCTGCGCCAACGCCAGGCGCAGACTGGCTCATATAGCCCATCTCTGGCATAATGCCCGCTGTTTTTTCATCCACCGTGTAACAAAGGTCAATGCCGTGTTAGTTTCCAGCAATATCACTATGCAGTTCGGCAGCAAGCCGCTGTTTGAAAATATCTCCGTTAAGTTTGGCGGGGGTAACCGTTACGGTTTAATCGGTGCAAACGGCAGCGGTAAATCGACCTTTATGAAAATACTGGGCGGCGATCTGGTGCCTACCAACGGCAATGTCTCACTCGATCCCAACGAGCGTATTGGTAAGCTTCGTCAGGATCAGTTTGCCTTTGAACAATATAGTGTGCTGGATACGGTCATAATGGGGCATCAGGAACTCTGGGCCGTAAAAGAAGAGCGCGATCGTATTTACGCACTGCCAGAAATGAGTGAAGCAGAAGGCTACAAAGTTGCCGATCTCGAAGTCGCCTACGGTGAAATGGATGGATATAGCGCGGAATCCAGGGCCGGTGAGTTATTGCTGGGCGTCGGTATTCCGGTGGAGCAGCATTACGGGCCGATGAGCGAAATCGCACCGGGCTGGAAACTGCGTGTGCTGCTGGCGCAGGCGCTGTTCTCTAATCCCGATATTCTGCTGCTTGATGAGCCGACGAACAACCTGGATATTGATACTATCCGCTGGCTTGAGCAGGTGCTGAACGATCGTAACAGTACCATGATCATCATTTCGCATGACCGTCACTTTTTAAATATGGTCTGCACCCATATGGCGGATCTTGATTATGGTGAGCTGCGCGTTTATCCCGGTAATTATGATGAATATATGACCGCGGCGACGCAGGCGCGCGAACGTCTGCTGGCCGATAACGCGAAAAAGAAAGCGCAGATTGCTGACCTGCAATCTTTTGTCAGCCGCTTCAGTGCTAACGCCTCTAAATCCCGTCAGGCAACATCGCGCGCAAAACAGATTGATAAAATCAAACTGGATGAAGTCAAAGCCTCCAGTCGTCAGAACCCTTATATTCGCTTTGAGCAGGATAAGAAATTATTCCGTAATGCGCTGGAAGTTGAAGCGCTGACGAAAGGATTTGATAACGGCCCGCTCTTTAATAAGCTGAATCTGATGCTGGAAGTGGGCGAGAAGCTGGCAATTCTGGGTGCCAACGGTATCGGTAAATCTACGCTGCTGAAAACGCTGGTGGGCGAATTAACGCCGGACAGCGGCAGCGTTAAATGGTCTGAAAATGCGCGCATCGGCTATTACGCACAGGATCATGCCGAAGATTTTGCCGAAGACCTTAGCGTGTTCGACTGGATGAGCCAGTGGAAGCAGGATGGCGATGATGAACAGGCCGTGCGCAGCGTACTGGGCCGCTTACTGTTCAGCCATGATGACATCAAAAAACCAGCCAAAGTGCTGTCGGGCGGTGAGAAAGGCCGGATGCTGTTTGGCAAGCTGATGATGCAGAAGCCTAACATTCTGATTATGGATGAGCCGACCAACCACCTGGATATGGAATCGATCGAATCACTGAACATGGCGCTGGAGATGTATGAAGGCACGCTGATCTTTGTTTCACATGACCGTGAATTTGTCAGCTCGCTGGCGACGCGCGTGATGGAGATGAAAGGTGAGCGCATCGTTGACTTCACCGGCAACTATGAAGATTACCTGCGCAGTCAGGGCATTTCATAATCCTGCTCATTCTGTCTGCTTAACAGGCCGCCCCACCGGGCGGCCTGTTTGCATTTCAGGGGGAGCCACACACGTCACAGTGTGCGTCCTGCATCACTTTCATGCTGCGAAATTCAGCGCGCATTGCGTCATACATCAGCAGGCGAGAGCGGGCGGGTTCACCAAACGCGGTAAGCAGTTTCAGCGTCTCCATCGCCTGCATCGCGCCAATTACGCCCACCAGCGGGGCCATGACGCCAGCTTCCACGCAGCTCAGCGTCTGTTCGCCAAACAGGCGGCTGATACAGCGGTAACAGGGCTCGCCAGGCTGCCAGGTAAAAACGCTCAGCTGACCTTCCATGCGGATCGCCGCACCGGAAATCAGCGGGACTTTTTGCCGGAAACAGAGGCGGTTCAGCTGCTCACGCGTGGCCACATTATCTGTGCAGTCCAGCACCGCGTCATGCCGCGCAATCAGTGCGCTCAGCGTCGCATCGTCGGCCTGCACGTCACAGGTTTCAATAATGCAGTGCGGATTGATTGCCGCCAGCTGCGCGCGCGCTGATTCTACTTTGGGCTGGCCAATCGTCTCATCGCGATGCAGGATCTGCCGCTGCAGATTGCTCAGGCTGACGGTATCAAAATCGAGCAGCGTCAGATACCCCACGCCGGCGGAGGCGAGCCAGGGGGCAGCCGCGCATCCCAGCCCCCCCAGGCCGACGATCAGCACGCGTGACTCAGCGAGCTGCTCCTGTGCGGTAAAGTCGAAGCCGCGCAGGACAATTTGCCGGTTATAGCGCAGCATCTCTTCATGCGTCAGTTCGCGTGACATTACCCCTCCAGCAGGCTGTTAAAGGGCTCAACCTCAACCCATTCACCCGCTTCTGCCGTACCGCGTTCGCGCTCCAGCACAATAAAGCAGTCGGCCAGCGCAAACGAACTGAAAACATGTGAACCCTGCGCTCCGGTGGAGCGCACCTCCAGCACACCTTCGCTGCTGCGGCTGAGCACGCCACGCTGAAAATCGAGGCGCCCCGGCGATTTTTTCAGGCGATCCAGCGTTCGCGCACGCTGGCGCAGCGGCATTGCCGGCGTTGTCTGGCCGCTCAGCCTGACCAGCAGCGGCTGCACCAGCTGATAAAAGGTCACGGCGGCGGAGACCGGATTGCCCGGCAGCCCGCAGAACAGGCTATTCGCCAGCTGGCCGAAAGCGAACGGTTTACCTGGCTTGATCGCCAGCTTCCAGAAGCTGACAGATCCGAGTTCGTTGAGGATCTCCCGGGTAAAATCAGCTTCGCCCACGGAGACACCGCCGGTGCTGATGACCACATCAGCCTGGCTGTCTGCTGTGGTAAAGGCGTGACGCAGCGCGGCCGGGTCGTCCGCGATAACGCCGAGGTCGATGACGTCGCAGCCCAGCTTGCTGAGCATCAGAGAGACGGTAAGGCGATTGGTGTCATAAATCTGGCCCTCTGCCAGCGGTTCACCCACCGCCTGCAGCTCATCCCCGGTGGAGAATATCGCCACGCGCAGTCTGCGCCGTACCGTTACCCTGGCAATGCCCAGCGAGGCGAGCAGCGGCAGCTCAGCGGCACCCAGCCGCACCCCCGCTGCCAGAACCTGATGCCCGGCGCGAATATCTTCACCAATACGGCGGATATTCTGGCCTGCGCTTACCGGCGCCGTCATCACAATACCATCCGCGTGCTGCTCCGTTTGCTCCTGCATGACTACCGCGTCGCAGCCTGCCGGTATCGGAGCGCCGGTCATAATACGGATCGCGCTGCCTGCCGGCCATTCACCGTGCCAGGGAGAACCGGCAAAGGCTTTGCCCGCCACGGCAAGCGGCGCGCCAGCGCCGAGATCGCTCAGCCGTACCGCGTAGCCATCCATTGCGGAGTTATCAAATGAGGGGACATCCAGCGGTGAAACCACCGCCTCTGCGGTAATGCGCCCGGCAGCATTAGCCAGGCTAACCTGTTCAGTCCCGCTGACCGGTTGCAGCGGTTGCAGCATCATGTGCTGCGCCTCTTCCAGTGAAATTAAGCCTGCGGTGTTGGGTTCCATATCGCTCCCTGGCGGATAAATGTCAGATGTCACCTATTATGGGTTAAGGCGCTGGCGTAAGGCCAGACCCGTTTGGCGCGGCCGCACAGATCGCGCGGTGAGCCGCCAATGGGGTCTGCCGGCAAAGGAAAAAGATATAAAGCCTGAGAAAAGGTTATGAGGGCTGATGCACTTTCTGCTTTACAAGCTGCCAGGTGCTTTCTATAGTCGAAAATTGTCTGAAAATGATGAAAACCATTCTAAATCAGTGTTTTTTCTGCTGATAATCCTGACAGGTGCAGCTAATGACCAGGGCAGTAATCGCTATCCACGGCGGCGCGGGCGCGCTTTCCCGCAGTACCATGAGCGCGGCGCGCGAGCAGCAATACCGGCAGCAGCTGCACGACATTGTCGCAGCGGGGCAGCAGATTCTGGCCGCGGGCGGCAGCGCGCTGGATGCGGTGACTGACGCGGTGCGGCGGCTGGA
>Ga0157363_1005004_pt1 | contig 12330 bp, 7 predicted proteins | sample AttsexASBM1_FD_111477 | JGI IMG/M metagenome (GOLD analysis project Ga0157363, IMG submission 111477) | Fungus gardens microbial communities from leaf cutter ant in Ribeirão Preto, State of São Paulo, Brazil - Atta sexdens ASBM1 | ecosystem: Host-associated > Fungi > Mycelium > Unclassified ...
TCGTGTTATTTAAATTTATTTATTTGTCCTGTGTTTCACGAGACGATTCACTAATATTTCACGTGAATTCTGTTTTAGGACGCTCTCCTAGAAATGACACTATGAAAGGTGAGTGAACAAATAACCTAAGACTTGCTTGTTAGTCAAAACGATTTCTAAACGATGTTATACAAGATGATCCATTTAATTTTTCCAGAAGCTAACGATAAAATTCGTTTTTGATGTAAGTACTAAATGTTTCTCGAAATATTTAGTATCTTTTATAGAATAACTGAAATACCATTATTGAACCTTTCAGAAGGGCAAATACATTTGACATTTTCTTGGAAATTCTAGATAATACAATATTATAGATAGAATATTATAGATAGAACATCTCATAAAATATTTTCTCTCGTTCTCATTTTAATATTCTTGCATGTAAAATAGCAAGTTCATCTACATAAAATATAGTTACGTTAAAAAACATAATTCTATTTATTTCGTTAAAAATATGTACGATTACTAAAGTGGATTTATTGAACCTTTGCTAATCTTATCGTAATAAATTTTTAGTATATTTTAAATTAAATTTGGTTCTTGAACATAAATTATACAAATGTAATTATTTTAAGAGAGTCTTAATTAAAGAGTTTTAATTACAACGATACACATAATGCAGTTCTAAAAATAACATTGTGTTTATATATAGTCTGCATTGTTGAATCTCAGTAACGGTGGGTTAAAACATTGAAATGTATTGTTCTGAATTCAATAGCGGTAGCTCTTTTGTTATATGTATATAAAAGATTTCGATTTTGGAGCACCAAGAAGGGTATTTTATTTCTAACATTCTCCTAGAAAATTTGCGATACCTTTATATCACTCTGTGTAAAGACGGCACAAAGAGATATGACCACTTAATGAGTGTTCAAACCTATATACACATCTCATCATGTAAAATGGAATGTTGTATACAATGAGATGACAATGTTACGTATGATAATACATAGTCGAATTACATAAAATTCGTTATATAATTCGTTATATACGCGACATGTTTGCGTTCGTCGAATATTTGAGAAATGGTAGCACGATTTGTAATTCCGTTCGCGCGATTCATGTATATGTTACTCGTAAACTGTTTTAATTTTGTATAGTACGTGAATATAACCGAACTCCAAGCAACGTGACCATTTGCCAGCCAAATATTCGATGAATACATAAATATAAGTTGCATACGCATATATAGCATTACATGTCGACCTCATTGTCCTGATACATCTCACAACTTGAATATTTATTAAATGGACCGTTTGCAACATCGATTGCATTGATATCACTTTTACGTAATTATATACCACATTATGATTATATATTTAAAGCACTATTTAATGCGTTTCTTTTTATTAAAATTGATCCTTTAAATAGGGGGACATAGATTATTTTGGAAAATGGATATTTATTGTAAAATTTAAATATTTAAAGTTTTAAAATTTTATATTTTTTTAAAAATCTCTAGTAAATTAATACCATATTTAAGAAAGATATAGAAAAATAAAACTCCATAAAAAAAATATTATTTATATTCAATACAGAATAAAAAACAGTAAATACTTTCATAACTTATTTTCTCGAGAATTAATGTAATTTTGATTTGCGAATTTTGGGCCACCCTTATAATACTTGACATTGTGTGACATTTGATATTTCTATATCGATTCTTTAATTATCTTATGAATTGAAAATGCGGCAGTAATCGCAGTGAATGTAGTTTATATCATAAATATATTGGGTGATGTTTAAAGCATATCAAATATATTATTTATTAAAAAAACTTAAAATATTACTGCGAGAATTTTATATTATTCTATGCAGTTATAAGTACGATATCTTTTTACGTTTCGTTTTTTTTTTTACAAATATCGTAATTTGAAATGAAAAACAAAATGGAACACTAGATAAATATGCGAGAGGAAAATTAATTCGCTATCGTATACTACTTTTGTTTAACATTATCGATAACTTATCTATATGTGCAGGAAAAGCTCACGATTCGTCTATACAAGGTTTTGCGAAGCAGTACCCCGGCTGTACACTATATACCAGAAAAAAGTCGGGAGGTAGGTTTATAACGATATGCCATCATTCATACATAAAGTATTAGATCCGAAGATATGGCATCTACGTTTTTTTATTTCAATTGGAATCGATAAAATTCAGTTGATTTTTATGGAGAAATCGTAATGAAAATTGTAATAAATATCGAAAAAATTTATTTGGATCTACTTATTTGTTAAAAAATTGTTAAAAAGCTATAAAACAATAAAATATGATCTTTATGCTACATAAGCCAAATTATTTATTGTTTTGTTTTTTGCAGTTAGTTTCAGGGTATATTTATAATTAAACTTTTTTTTAGTTGATATTATGATATAAGATAGGTAACATCTTCTTACATCATGACTGATATTGGTCTTTTTTAACTGATACTTGTTTAGCAATCTACGAAATTTTGATATTGTATAGCCATCCTTAACGAAGACTATCTCTTAGAATAGAAGATATGAACAAATATTAAAAGATATGTTCATAGGAACAGCGATCGCTGGAGGATCGCGATCGGCTCGCGGAATTTTGAGGACCCTTGTGTTCATCGTTTTGGCTACGTTTCTCTGGCTTCAGCTTCACGTAGTCAGTTTGACTGGTCGAGATGATTCCGGGCAATCGTCAAACGAGACGCTTTTCTCTCTCGTGCCTCAAGAGTTGCACAGGTATCTCAAGTTTCGCAAAATTATTTTTAATATTCCTATAATGCCATTATTATATTTATTAATATTGTTATTAACATACTGTCTTGGACACATGTGCGAGTTTAATTGAAAACAAATTGAATGTAAAGTATGAGATATATAATTTTTTATCTGTTAATTTTAAATATTTAATATCATCTCCTTTAAGAATTAAATGAAGCAAATCTGTTTTCCTCGAAATATTTTTCATAAATTATTCTTTTTAGAGGAAAGTTTTTAATTATCAAGAATAAATAAAACAAACTTTTAAGGAAAAATTTTGCCGATAAAATAGCGTTAATAAAATTACCTCGATAATTATCTCATCTTCTGTCAACATTTCGCCTTCTATATTTTCAGATTTTTAAAAGAGGGACGTAACTCGTCCACAAATTTGGTGAATTCTAGCTCGGGAGCGCTCACAGAACTGGAAATCGCGGAAATCCGTCATAAAATCGAGCGAGCGAATGCGGAGCAAAGAGTGTACAATGAGGAGGCGTTTGGACCATTGGCCAGCGACGCTCCAATTATAGTTATCCAAGTGCATACGCGGCTCACTTATCTACGGCACCTTATCGTCTCACTGGCGCAAGCTAAGGACATCGAGCAGGCTCTTCTTGTATTTAGCCACGACGTTTGGCATCCAGATATCAACTATCTCGTGCAAAGCGTCGACTTTTGTAGGGTTATGCAGATCTTCTATCCACACAGCATCCAGACTCATCCTCATACATTTCCCGGGGAAGGACCCAATGATTGTCCACGAAATATTCGCAAAGAACAGTAAATTGTCTTCGCCGTTTGTAATCTATTGAACAATCTTCCCCGAATTTGTCAAATTCAATCGAATTTTATTTTCTCTTTTGCAGGGCCTTAAACTTAAAATGCACCAACGCCAAACACCCGGACTTGTATGGTCACTACAGGGAGGCGAAGTTTACGCAGACCAAGCATCACTGGTGGTGGAAAGCGAATAGGGTGTTCGATCAATTGTCAGTGACAAGAAATCACACCGGGATGGTCCTTTTTCTCGAAGAGGATCACTACGTCGCCGAAGATTTCTTACACGTGCTTAGACTCATGGAGCGCACTTGTAAGCTCAGTTGCGAGAGGTGCAACGTTCTATCGTTGGGTACATATTTAAAGACGTACAACTATTTTACGGATTTTAGTCGTAAGGTGAGAACTTGTCCGTACTTTTGGCATATTAATTTGTAATTTTGCTTTGCGCGATGTTTCATGCACAGAATAAGGACGTACGAATATATCGGGCGGGTGTTCGTTAATAAGAGACACCATTTACAGGCGCTCAACAATGCATAGACAATCTATAATAACATTTCTTTAGCGGCTCACACGCATTCATTTACCTCATTCATAATTAGGCATATACAACAACGGCGATTTTCTCACTGGCGCACGAAGTACATCGTTGCTGGCGCTTGTAGCGTGACAGTATCTGGCAAAATTAGCGCGAGCGTTATCATATCCCAATGAAATGCGATTCCTCGCTTACAAACAAGATAATTTTATTTCTCTCACATAGCGTATTTTTCATTCTCTCTGATTCGACACGCAGAAATTCTCGAAGGCGGAAATATCGTGTCATTGCGCATCGTTGCACGTTTACGACGTTAAGCGTATCCGACATTATCATATGTTCACCATTAGTATGTCTGTGTCGATGTTTCACGCACGCCCGATCCGTTAGTTCCTCGGCGTCGATAGCGCTCTGCAAAAGGAGTTGCTGCGTGGATTAAAACGGCAAGAAGCGGCGATGGCGCAGAGGCAGCAAATCGGCAACGGGTTCGTCACCGTCACCGGCAGTGGTAGCGACGGCGTTAATAACGCCGGTGGTAACGCCGCCGTCATCGGTAACGGGAGTACCGGTAGTGGTGGCGGCGTCAGAGGCATCGGCATCGGCGGTGTGTCATCCATCTACTATCAGAACGCGAATACGATGCAAGCGGCGCCCGGGTGGGCCTTTCAACTCCTGCCCAGTCTCTACAACCACTATCAGAAGGTTCTCCGAATCCACCGAATCCCGTCCGAATAGCAAAAAGACCACCTATCGTCATACTTTTGATTCTTTCGCCTGACCTCGCATCATGTTTTCCTTTTCTTTCTTTTGCTTCGCCTTCCGCCGTATTAGGAAAATGCAAGTAGTTTTCTATCCTCCTCGGTAAACTTTGTCAAACTTTGCACGACTCGCTTCCACCGGTTCGCATCGATCCAGCCAACAAAGGACGCATTGCATGGCGATCGATTGGTGGCTCCGGCTGCTTGACGTTGAATTAGAGAAATCAAGAAAACGCACTCTTTATTCCGTAAAAAGAAAATATAGTGAATTTTATACGAACTCCGTAAACATATTTAATGTTCAATATTAGTATATTTTTATCATGCCAAATGCAGTAGGTGGAACGTCTCTGTAGATGAATTTCCATTTCCTCCAGATAGTAGTGCATGTTCCGAGTATCTATTACCATTACATGTACGATACAAAGTCATAATACAATCGGTCTGGTTGTTACTGTGAGCGTATGAAGTAACTTCGTACGCACGACTGAAGTCATAAGTCGTGTCTTTGGTAAGAATAAATAGAGTAGTTCTGGATTCTTGAGTCTCATAGAATACGGTAGGAGATATTTACTAAAATTCTGACTTTGTCTCAACTGTTCGCTTTAGTCGTAGTCACGTTCGAATTAGATTTCCCTCAGTAGATCTTATGTGAAAAAGATATTGCAAAAATTTTACTTCAGTACTTAATAACGATGGTCTTTATTCTGTTGGAACAGGCGGAAGTTACTCCGTGGATATCTAGCAAGCACAATATGGGCATGGCATTCAATCGTGTCACATGGAACAAGCTACGGAAATGCGCGGCACAGTTTTGTTCCTACGACGATTACAACTGGGACTGGAGTCTGCAGTATATCGCGCAAACATGCGTACCGTCCAGTCGGGGCGCCGGAATAGCGCCTCGCGCTGAATCCGGATTGATCACAATGACAATGAGAGCTCCGAGAGTCTTCCATATCGGAGAATGGCGAGTATCAACTCTTCGCTTATTTCCCATAAATGAAAAGCTTTTACTCTGCGATATCCTTCGCATATCTTCTTTTTATTATTCATGAGCGTTAATATGATTAAGGAATGTGTCTATTTGATGGCATAATTCGATACATGTCGTTCGATCTTTGTTATTCATTAAATGTTAAGAAAGATAGAATGATATTTGTGTTGACTTGTATTCACTAAGTGGAAAGTACCCAAAATTATTATTCTTTTAATTGGATGTTTGCTTTTATAGTGGAGTACATCATAAGAAGAATAACTGTGAATCGACGACAGTGATAGCGAAAGTCCAAAACGTCTTGAATGCAGCGCGCAATCATTTGTTCCCTTCGCAATTAACGTTAACAATTGCCGGAACGGCGAAGAAGACGAAACTCCGTAAAGGTAATGGTGGATGGGGAGATGTTCGAGATCATCAGCTTTGCTGGAACATGACTATATCTCCAGATCTGGACTTGCCTTGAGAACTACAAACTTTGATGTTGATAATGATTGGAATACATAAATCGTGATATGAACTGCCAGTTATTGAATAATCAGGTCTACAGCGGCAATTCTATCATGATAATCCAAAGATATATTCGACGATACCATTCTAATGGAATGATTAAGGATGTCCAGTAAGAATGATGCAAAGATTATAGAAAAAACTCCGTCGTTGTATGAATCAGATTCGAATTGCGCGAACGTATTGTCGTCGCTGCCAGAAAGATGATCGAAGGCGATTCTAAAACCGCTGTCACTGCCACGAATAGAATATTTCTTGCGAGTAGGAATATTTATAAACGTTTCTTCGAAACAAGACGTAACACTGCATATGCAGACGAGAGAAAACATCTCGATAGTGAGCTCAAATTGGTGCTATTTTGAAAGAAAGTGCAATTCTTTTTTGTTATATTTAGTTTGCCGATCTGATAAATTATTTATGCCTATTGCACTGATGCGAAACAAGAAGACATCACAAGCTATGCAGCTGTAAGTGAATCAGTGAAAGATATATTTCGCGAAAAAAGATATTTGAAGCGTTATTATAGTATTGACGAGAAAATTTATTTATATTAAATATTGCGCTGTTCACAAATATAGTGTGATAAAAATATTCGTAATAAGACATCGCGTTTCTTCAATTTTATTTTGAAGCAACGTGACGCGCACTCGCTTGAAAGATGATGTCGTATTCTTGAAGATTATGCGAGAGAATAAGAGAAAAGTGTTGTGTTATATGTTCGATTAGATTGAAACATACATTATCGATATTCTAAAGGCCTACGAGACAGTGGAAATGACAACATGTACGTATTTAATTTCCATGTCGCCGTATAAGTGATATATAAAGATAAAAAGGCTGCACCCTGTACTTCTGTAATTTCGTAATGGAAATAACTTTCTGCTTCCCGATTTATTGTTAGCTTCTGCTCTTTAAGATATTACGCCAGCGGCGTTTATCAGATTCGTAATTTCAATTACGAATTACGCTCATTATTCTAGTCAACGTGTATAACATAACACTAAAACTGCAGGTATTTAATAATCGATTATAGGAAATAAGTTCATAAGAGTAAGGATTTCACATGTACTACTAGTGATACGCCCTCAAAGGCGCATTAACGTCATGTAACGACCTCGGGGATACGAACGTAATGAATGTCTCATGTACCTTTTATATTTATAACAATAAAATAACAGCAATGAAGATAAATAGAATTTCTTGAAAATTTCTTTATCTGCTGGCAAGTAATTCATTTATTTCTGCGTAATTCATTAATTATATTTTTGTAGAAATATATAAAAAATTTATCAAAGATTTTTTAAGAGTTATATCAAGTTACATTAAGAGTTAATATCAATAATTAGCCGTTATAATTTTATTTATAATTTCCTTGTATTAAATAATAATACCACAAATTTACGACACTCTTTATGTAATATAATTTCATATATATGAGTAGCGAGATTTAAAATTATTATAATATGAAATTTATATTTTTAATTATGAATTCGAAAATATTTAAAGACTAATTAAATACCATTTAATTAAAGATTCAAACGCTTATGATAAGCAGGTACATTGTCATCGTATTCTGCCACCATAAAATTACCAGCAATCGGACCCTCCAAATTATACTTTTCCGCAAATTTCTTTATGGAGAACCTCTTTCTTTGACTTCCATCCCTGTAAGCAAGTAAAGTAAAACGTGTTCATCATGAATCATTATCGAGCTATATGATACATGCTATGTCGATAACGTGTTTGCTCACCAAGTGCTCAATCTTCTTTCATCAAAAGTAATAGCGCCCTGATTTTGTTTATAAATGAGAAATACATAGCGATGTTTTCCAGTGTTTTTCGGCGGCGCAGGACCGACATATTCTGCCAGGATTTCACCTTTAGCTATGTTTTCTTCCGGTATATTTCCCACGAGCCAGTGTCGGAATTCTCGGTTGTATCCTCCCCTCCTTGGTGCATCAGGATCTATAATAAGAGACCTGTTGTGATATGTAAGAATTTTATAAAAGAAGAAATAACTATCGAGATAATTGCGAAATGATTGGAAATATACAAGTCGGAAATATATTGACAGTTCTAATGATTTTTAAACACACGTAATAATTTTTGTAATAATTTTCAAACATTTGCATATTTTATATAAGTCTTAACTTAACAATTAGCATGCCAGAGAATCTGCACGCTATCAAGTAGTGGCGATAGAGAAAACTGGTTTCCGAGATGGTGAAAGTTGAATTCATTGAAAATAGCACGTCTTTATGCGTATTTGTCTGTCTCGAAATGCGGTTCACGAAATGCTCGCAGCAAGAAAATAAAATCATTTCACTTGATTTATTTTTGATATTTTGCTTTGGAATCTATCTTTGTAAAAATGTATCTAAATATTTTTATAACTAATTTATTCAAACTTTCCAAGTCTCACCCGTCATGACAAGTGTATAGAGAACTCCTCCTTCATGTTTATAATGGATTTCTGGTATCTCATGAGCTTCAGTCGGCGTCAATTCGGTTCCAAAATCGACTACCTTCTTACCATATTTTACCTATGTAATACAAAATCACTTACAGGTAGTTACGGTATTGTATTGTACTGTAAGATGTTTAGAAAAAGGTCTTGCTAATAAATATCACTTTAAATATAAAATATAGGAAATATATTAACTTAATATTTTAGCTATACAATAAAAATGTTAGTAAAAATACTTTTGCAAATATATACCTCGATCTTTTCAATTGGTGCTTTGTCTATAATATCGGGTTCGATTTTCGCCTTTTTAAATTCCGATTCTACATCGCCTAATGAAAAATTAATAGTACACAAAAGAATTCCTGAAAAAAAAAAAATATATATATATATATATATAATATATATGTATATATATATATATATATATATATATATATATATATAAAATTATCAAATGAATATAAAAAATTATATAAAAATATATCACTTATCATTCACTCAAATACTAAAATAACTTATAAACATTGCAATTTTTTTTATAAAATTAATAAAAACTACAAAACCGACTAACAAACCTGTTATCAAATACTTCATTTTTAGAGATATTTTCCGACAAGCAGCAACAGCAATATTAAAGAGACTAATGCGCGAAGGAACGTTTTAAGATGTATCCCCACCAGCTTGCGTGCTAGAAGGCCAATCCGGCTAGCCTTTCCAATATCGTGTATTTATTGCTAATACATAAGCACAGAGTGTTAGTGATTAAAATTTTTCCTGAGAAAATTTATTAATCATCAAATAGATCACGAGAGATTAACTTGATTAATTCATACAATATGAAGATATATACATATCTGTATAACGCAATAGAAAAAAATTGAATGTGATTTTTCTTTGGGAAAATTAAAGATAATTTTTATATAAATACATTTATAACATTAATATAGAAACTTTTAATTGCTATTACATTTTTGTTGGTACTTTCAATTATTTTCTTATTTTAATTCTATATAAAGTGTGCATTTGTGATAACGTATTGTAAACTCGAACTAGTATCACAGGTGATAGTGCACGTTATAGAAAATTTAAGAATTTAATTTTGAATTTATAATTAGTAAATAATTAAGCTTAAAACGAAAGATTCGTTTTTTTCCTTAACTACAATAGACACAAACATTAATTGAAAAGTATTGATGTGTATTTGATGTGTATTTATTTAATAGACAGTTGGATATACATCATTATGTATAATACATGTGTATCATATCGTAACTGATTATATATTATTGATGCGTGTACACAATTAACCGGAAAGCTGTTTATAGAGAATCGGTACATAATCATCATATTGCGCCTGGTACATATTACCGGCAATTGGATCGCCGAGTTTATATTTCTTCGCAAATTTACTAATGGAGAACTTAGCACGATTGCTACCACTTCGATTGGTCAAGCGCTTCTCATCGAAAGTGAGCTTTCCAGGTTGTTGGTATAACAAGAATACATATCGGTGGAGACCTGAATCTTTCGGAGGTCCAGAACCAATGTATTCAGACAGAACGTCTCCTTTACTCACATTCGATCCAGGAATATTGCCTACTAACCAGTGATGCCATTCACGATTTTTAGGATCCGCTCTGCTTGGAGCGTCAGGATCTGTTTAAAAAATACGCTATACAGCACAAAGCTGAGAATAACTTATTAAATTATAAACTATTACATTAATACTAAAAAATTCAGAGAGTGAAATAAGAGCTACTTTAAGTTTAAATTTTAAAATGTATATTAATGTTATTTCTGTCAGAATGACTTCTTTCTTATTTACTTAAAATATATAAATATCTTTTATTATCTACAATTATCACAGGATCACTAACAAAATTTATAAAATCAGTGTACTGCTGTGTAACAATCAGGTGAAATTTTTTTCAATTTCAGAAATGGATATTTTAATTGTGTTACTTTTAGAAGATAAAATAACAATTAATTATCCATTTTTTAAATTGACTAATTCTTCCATAATTCCAGTAGATTCCCTGACTGTTGCACAATAGTACTTTATATCGATTTTAATGTCATCTTTATTTTTATTTATTACATTTTCCTCAAGTGTTTCAATTTTCAGATTTTTCATCATTTTTCTCGATTAAATAAAACCTGGACATAATGGAATAAAACGGCTTACTAATTCAGATTTAGTGATTCAAAATCTACAAGAAATACTTTAATTTATGTTCAAAAATTTCTCTTCAAAAATTTGGCATAGTCCTATTATTATAACTTACAGAAAGAAATAAAAAATCAAAATTAAAAATTCTGCGAACTTTAAATGCAACAAAGATACTTAAATATTTAAAAAAATTATAGACTGTTTTTATTCTAGTTTATAATGAAAAATGGGATGCATTACAAACCAGTCAAGCATAAAGTATAAAATGCATTTGAGTCTGCCTCCCATTGAACATTAGGCTGATCCTTGACCTGAGTTGGAGTGAGCTCCTTGCCGATCTGAACGATAATATTATTGGGATAGGTTACATTCAGGACGCTAGCAGGTACTTTTTTCACCACATCTGGAATAACTTCGTGAGTCTGCAGAGCCTCAGCCATGGATGACAATAAACGTGTTCCTACCACTGATGTGATTCCTGTGAACGAGGTAAAATCCATTAATTTATTAAATGCTAAAAAGATAATAGAACGAGGAGTCAAGGACACTTGGTAGAACAATATTGATAGTGGTATAAATAATTCTTGTAAACAATCAAAACAGTCCATTTGTGCTACCAAATGTCTTTTGCTGGGAAGCGAACGGGAATCGAGTGGAATCAGGACGCGTTTAATACCCAAACATCCCAAACAGAGAATCGCGACGCAAATTCCGTGACGCAGCACCATTTTCTTGTAAGTATCGACTGTTTGTAATAAATACGATTCGCGATCGGTGAGTGACGAGAGGGAGTTTCGCTCTCTCGCAGCCTCGATTCCCGTTCTCAACTGTGTAAATCGGATTCTTCGTGTACAGGGTGGGCCATTAAAAATTTGGAATTTAACCGAAAACGCATCGGATGGTCATGCGGCTTCAATTCTTGCACTAATTGAACTTTGTACAGCTTCATACCGAGATCTTTATTCAAAATTCTTCTCAAAGAAGTGCGTGAAATGTTCAAGTTTTGAGAACGATGGCGAGTTGATGTTGATGGTTGTTCAAGTACACTCTGAGCAACAGCAACAATGTTTTCGGTTGACCTTACTGGACGAGCACGTGAACGAGTTGCTTTATCCAATAAGGATCCAGTTTGCTGAACTCGCTTCACAAATTGATCCACGAACTGCGTTGAAGGTATTTCTTTTCTACCAAATTTTCCACGTAAATTTCTTATAGTTTGGGTTGAAGACTCACCACTTTGGAAGTAAGTTTTCAATATTTCCCAATTTTGTTCAAGCGTATAGCGACCCATTTCGTAAATGTCAAACAAAAAACTAAATTTCTGATACGTCATAAA
>Ga0157363_1005005_pt1 | contig 12330 bp, 1 predicted proteins | sample AttsexASBM1_FD_111477 | JGI IMG/M metagenome (GOLD analysis project Ga0157363, IMG submission 111477) | Fungus gardens microbial communities from leaf cutter ant in Ribeirão Preto, State of São Paulo, Brazil - Atta sexdens ASBM1 | ecosystem: Host-associated > Fungi > Mycelium > Unclassified ...
AGAAAAAAAAAACGTCCAGTCGTTTCACCTATTGATCCATAGTTTCAAAGAAATCGATTTTTTAAATAATTATTGTAATAATTTGAAAAACGTACTGTATAAACTGTATAAATGAAAATATTATCTTATATAATAGTATCTTTATATAATAGTATCTTTATAAATTTCATTTTAATTTAATGTTATTAATTTTAATTACTTTTTGATTGTAATGAAATTTTATGAAATTACATATTAGTATTACAAATAATTAAACACTCATTTATGGAATATTTATATTATCATCGTTATCGTCGTCGTTATTGTTATTCACATAAACGCATAAATAAGATTGTAATGAAAACTTTCAGTTTCTGAATGCGTTTATGTGAATAACAATAATGACGACGATAACGATGATAATATAAATATTCCATAAATGAGTGTTTAATTATCTATAATACTAATATGTAATTTCATGAAATTTCATTGCAATCAAAAAGTAATTAAAACTAATAACATGAAATTAAAATAAAAATAAAAATATTTTCATTTATACAATACGTTGTTCAAATTATTACAATAATTATTTAAACAATTAATTTCTTCGAAACTATAGGCTGAAACGTATCTTTTTTTCGCTCAAGAACAGCCTGTAAAAAGCGCATAAAAATCCCCTCATCACCTGGTGTTTCCCTTATAAATTAAAATAAATTTATTTTGGTACTTTTTACTATATAAATAAATAATGTATATATATATATATATATATATATATATATTAGGTGTAATAAAAAGAAATCCATTATTTTTGCATGAAATTGAATAGAAAAATAATGGATTTTTTCAAGCATAATACAAAATGAAATTTTCAATAAATCTCGATGACGAAATCTATTTAATAACTCTCATAGTTTTCAACTCATTATTCCTTAAGATAATTTATAAAAGTTTCCGTTAGCGAGATTTATTGAAAACCGCGCGCGAAAGTTAGAAGAGTATCTATAGTTTTTCGTTCGAGCATCAACGTTCGAAATCAATCCTATTATGCATGTAAAGTTAACGAAAGCTAAAGGTAAATGACTGTTTGAAAGTGTATTTATATAACTAAGCTGCTATAGTGCGAGCTTTTTACAATAAAACAACTTCGACTTCTCATGAGAACTTAGTTGACTTCATTATATCTTACAAGTTAATCTTTAACAATAAGTAATAGTAAACTAACCATAAAATAAGCTTTCATTTAAAATAAAACTTTCTCCTTCTAAAGTGTATATTTAAAGAGACTTGAGTAATTCACGAACATTTCATACTCTTACACAAAAATGATACGGTGAAACTTCATTTCTTTAATTCTCTTCACTTTAATGCGATATATCGAAAAATGATATGCTGTATTATTACACCACATAAGTATATACTGATCATGCAAACATAGAGAAGAAGGATCGATGCAACGGACAGTAAGGTAACCGACATTAAACGGAGATTCGTGTCGCTGCTTGCGATGGTCTGGGCGGAAAATCGATCCGGACCCTTGTTTGCCCGTTAACGCCGGACGTGACATTAAATGCAGATGCAAAGTTCACAGTGGCGTTTACTGACAATGTAGGTATGTATATCGATGACGGCCATGCAGCCCGTAAATCACATAGCTATTACGGTAGTCCATGTTCGATCGCCAAGCGTGTAATATGCGGGGAGATAATAACCGTGAATGACTTTATATTAACCCAGCAACAATGACTTGGAACTCCCCTTTTATAGTAAAAACTTCCACGACGTGAGACTGCACAATTTCTCACATCCGAAATTCGATATTACACGCTCGGTGACATTTTGCATTCCTGCGTAACATACTTATTACTACGATTTAAATAATATCGATTTTGTTTAACTTATTATTATTAAATAATATTGTTCCAGATGCGTAAGATGCATAGAACACTCGCGCAAAATTATCTATTTCTATTTCCGATCAGATTTTCGAATTATTTCAATAGATGTTCATACAAAACCAAAATATAATTTAACATATTATTAACTATTAGCATCAATTCATTATTGCCTATTCATATAGGAATAGGAATTGCATAGATTGAATATTGCAACATATTGTATGAAATATTTAATAAACGATTGTAGAGCGCTTTAAATCAGCATGAATCATAGAAATAAGCAAAATACAGTATCAGATATTCAAATGAACAGTTTTCCAATGCTTAACTTTCTCTCTCTCTAATAATAATCTGCGATTCTCAGATTTATTTAACTCTAAATATAATGTAAAATGTGAAAAAATAATGTAAAATGTGCATCAATCTTTCTAATATAATGCGTGTTTTGCATGCCGATTCTGTTTTGACAGTTCAAAAATCTAAAAAAAATTTTCTTTAAAAAATCCTCTTAAAGAAAAAAAAAATCTGCGTCAAATTTCACTAAAACAACTGTTTTCAAAATATTTGAGGTAGTGCTAAAGCATCACGATTCACTGGAGTACTTTAAATTCTACTATGATACACGAGACGCGTGGCGCGATTCCGGAGTGTCACGAGAATTCGATGCAAAAGTTCAAACGTCGACGAGCATAGGAAAGAAGACCGTTGACGAAAAATCTGTCATTGTTCAAGAGAGAGAATCAGAACAAACGTGTCCATGCATATGTAGATGCGGCCGTATCTGCAATGCAGATCTGCGCGGCATCGGCGAGTCGACCTTCGTGAAATCGAATGATCTGAGACTTTGCAATTCCGCATGAAACAATTCAAAAAATTATAAAATAAACGAAAATTAAAAACAGAAAACAAAAAAAGATAGAAAAAGAAAGAGAAAGAAAGAAAGAAAAAAAGTCAAATACAATAGACTTTCTACAATAAGCTGTTATTTTATTTAAGTTTTCAATCTCAAATCGTAAAAAATTCACCAATCATAGTCGAATGTAAGAAGAATAATCGATTATAATTGTCAATTTCTTATAGCTTAAAACTTAACCCTTATAAGATAAAACAAAGATTATTTAATCTCCTATAGATTAATTAATCTCCTATAGATTTCCGAATTATAAAATAACGATTGACGATCATATTTGTTTTATTTTTAATATAGCGTAGCCTTCCATGTCATAGATATTTTTCCAAAAAGATAGATGCTTTTATTATGCATAATTTTCATAAACAAAAAAATTATAAATTTATAAAACATTTCATAACTTATTTTTTTTATAATATTAAATATAATATCTTTCAATACCGTAATGCGAATAAGAAATAAAAGCCTGAATGATCTGGATTTTTAGTGCTTAAATAATTTTGTGACATTACTGCTCTTCTTATTCGATGTCAATTTTTTTACATATTAAGCATGTATACTTAATATATTAAATACTTTATTTTATATAAAACATTAGGACTAAGCAATTAACGATAGATTCTTGGGGTTAAATTTTCATAATAAAGAGCAAAATAAATAATATTAAGTAAACAGAATACTCTCAAAAGACAAACAATATTTATATGAAAAATAATGTAAAATGTGCATCAATTAGCTACTAATTGTTTTGTAATAGTTGATTAAACTTAATTTCTTAATTCTCAGGAAATTACGTCCCGAAAAAGTCTCGCTCGATACAATTTCGCCAGTTGTGAAATATATCGTTCAGCAAAGTGAATTATATCGTTCAATTTATAACTGCGACGTAAATCCTTTTTACTTACAACATGGTGCATTTTTGCGAAATCGAGCGAAAAGATTTAAGAGAGCGTAGCTGACTTCTTCCTTCGGATAAGTGTAACTCCATCTTTCTTCTTGAGATCGATCTGGACGAATCGTCGATGTCTCCTTAAATCGCCGTAAGTATGTCGGCACGAGCAAAGTAAACGCATATAAGTGTACACGTGCGAGAATAAATCGTCCATTCGCACGAGAGATTTAAAAGATCATTCTCTCGCCTCAGAATAAATTTCACTCGCACATTCCTCCGCGAGTTATTTTAAAAATATCGCACAACGAATGATATTCTGCGTGAAGGAACACAAGTGATAGACGCAACATCTCGAGAGAAGATATTTGAGGCAGTGATTTTGTCTTTTCTTCTTTCTCTATTTTTCGAGACGAATTCGGCCAGAATTCTTTTTATGGATCGATCGATGCGCTACCGAAATGTCGACGCTAAAAATGGTAATCGTGTCACAGGAACGAAGCGAGTGTATGAAAATGACCGTTCTTATTTCATCGTGATAAGAGAATTTTGAAGAAACTCTGAAAAAAATTGCTCTTCTTTTCAATTCTTATAAAATAGAAAGTTAAACGATTTATATAATAATCATTTTGATAAAGTCAACTTCTTTAAAATATGATGTTATAAATTTATAATTTTCAAAAATCTTGTTTTATTTGAAATTAACATTATAAAGAAATTTTTTGTACCATGTCATTTTAATAGTATTAATAAAAGATTCTACTTATTTTTTATCAAGAATACAATTCTTTAATTCTTTCTGAATTTTTGGAAATTACAATGTTTGAGAAAATTAGATACAACCGTAAAAAGCCAAAAAAGTTTTAAATTCTTTATCGGAAGAGATAACTTGTTTTCTTTCTTTGATGACATCAGTTGTAAGATGCTCGGTTAAATGGTCGTAACTGTGCCAAGAGGACGAAGTTACAAGCTACACGTGGGTGAGAATAAATCGTCCGACTTCTGGAAACGACGACGCGAAACGAGCTAACGTGTCATCGACTGCGATCCGACTGGGAACTACCACTTCCTCCCTATAATGGAAGAAATATCTTCGAAACGTCGATATTGGAAAGACACGAAAATGGCAACGGGAGAGTTTCTCACCTTCGAGAATGTCGATCGCGTAATTTATACACTCCGTTCGTAACCAGTCATCTCTGATATTATTGCATAAAGATCAACTGACAATGAATGAGTTACTTTTTACATTTAATATCGCTCTATTTCATTACTCTGTTTTACGAAAAAATTTAGAAATATAAATTTTATTACGTGTTACGTCACGCATAGTAAACAACAAAACTAAATATAAAAATATCAACTTCCAACTTTAATAAAAAAAAAAATAATAAAGTAAAGTAATAATAAAAAATAAGTTAATCAAGACTATTTCTTTTTCTCTTCATAAATAACATATCGCATGTCGGCATCATTTCGGCACGTTTCAGAAGAAAGCATTCTTTTTTTAATAATGTAATCCTACATAGTAGAGCAGTCACGCGATATAAAGAACAGACAATGGAAACTCTGTTGCTCTGCCTCGCTTACGACTTTGATATAGAACAACCTTGAGCTAGCAAAGCGAATTTTCTAACTTGAAGACAGCATCCAGAAGTATCAAAATCTACTGTACCAGAATAAAATGTACACTTAATGGAGCGAACAGTGACGAAGCTATTTGTAGATGCGTATCATACATATAAAAAGAAGACGATAACATCTCAAGAGACATGAAATTCTACATGAAATTATAATGCATACATATCGACATAGTATAAATTTTAATCACTAAACGCAAAAAAAAACATTAAATTATTATTAGAATCGTGATATTGACCTTAATATGATTTCTTCAATCTTTAATTAATTTCTTCAAGTCAATAATTTACTTCTATATAATATGCCAGAAATAGCAAATGATTCATTTCTTGTAAATTATAGACTCCCTCTAAAATTTTCCCTCTATTTTACATAACTTTTTAAACTTTAATATTTTATCATTCAATATCTTAATAATTAATTATAAGTCTCAGTTTAAAAAATTATGTTAATATTTACTCCAAAATTAAAAGATGAGTAATGTTCATTTATTTTCGTAATTTGTAAAAGTCTCTTTTCTCAATTTGTAAAAAGTCTTTCGTTATCAGATTTTATATAAATTAGTATGTAAATTTCTGAAACATTTTACTCACCCTTTGTGCCTTCCGTTTATCAGCACGTTGATTTTGATGATATATTCTGCTGAAATTACTGACGATAACAGGTACCGGTAAAGCGATCACTAGGACACCGCTCAAGGAGCATACACCCCCGACGATTTTTCCCGCAATCGTTTTCGGAACCATGTCACCGTAGCTGAAACAAACAGAAAAATATTTGTTAAAACAGCAGTTTCGTGATTTATACGAGATAACATTCCGTAAATTTCGTGAAGTAAAAATACCAAAATTAATATATATTAAATTTCAAATTTAGGACATAAGTTTTATTTTTCTTTCAAAAATTCAGAAAATATTCAAAAAATCAGAACATTTAGAAAATCAAATTAAATTTGACAAAAATATTTAAACTCAAGTTACAACCATGTGAGTTGATAGTTTATCAATTCTTTTCAAATTCTAGAATAATTAAAAGATTTATAAATTTCTAGAATTTAAATAATTAGAAAATTTATAAATTTTTCGAATATAAAAGAATTTTAAATTTTAGTGTAATTATAAATTATAATAAAGTTTCAGAAAAATTTACAATCAAAATTCAGAAATCTAAACACTCTAAAATGTACTTCGAGATGCTAAATTATTATGTAATAATTTAGTTCCCAAATATGTATGTTCCCAAATATATAACTTGCACATATTAATAGTCGAAAATTTTGCTGCTTAAACCGTCAAATTTATCAGAACTCCATATTCTACAATCCAATACATTTCAAAGGATTCCAAACTCATAGGGTCATGTTCATTTCGAGATATATAATTCCAAGTGAATGTCATGCATTGCGCATCAGAAATTCATTCGTGAAGCATTGTTGTGAACACTGTTGGCAACACAAAACAGTAGTAGCTTAGACAAACGATCCGGCCAAGTGTTTAGAAAGCACGATGGAATTATATATTCCCGACGTTGTCGCCCACGAGAGTACGCATCGCGACGAGGGAAACGAGAGAGAGCGATGGATAATTCACAGCGTGCTTGAAAAATTCAATCGTAAAAGATACATTCTTCGTCCTCGTTTCTCAGCCGTGCGATGTCCATCCATAAAACTTTTCCGCGACTACGTGGCTAGCTATGTAGTCGACCATTTCCCACAAGGTTTCCCAGTCCAATTCCATTACACATTTACTGTGTATCGAGTGACGCAAATATGTACGAGCGTGCAAATATATACAGCAACCCTCGGCTGCCTATTTAACTTTCTTTCGTGACAACGCGTGTTTAAACATTTGTGTATCGTTAAAACTACAACGGTGAGTTTTTGTTAAAATCTCTTTCACAATAAAAATAAAATAAAATCTCTTTCATAAAAAAATAAATTTGTTAAAACAACTAAAAACGTCATAGATTTAATAAATTTACATATCAGACAGCCAATTTTCTAAATTAAAATAGTAAAGTTATACAGCTGAATAATATTAATGGTTATAAATAAATCATATACAGTTTGTTACAACAAAGTTAATTTTCTATACTGTAATATAACAAAGTTAACTTTCTACGAAAATCAATTTAATATACATATATAAATCAAAATTTTTAGCAAAACGTGCTACTTAAGATGGCGTGTACTTCCGCTGATATAATGAAGAAAATTTGTTACATTAGCAATTTTCATTGTAGCAAAGAATTAACTGGATTAGCATACTAATAATTGCTTACAGATATAATTTCTTTGTTGAACCATCAAATCTTCTTAGTTATAGATATTGAACTCATGCAGCGAACTATAGCTTTACTGAACAACAAAATCTACTTATATATATGTATATTCCGTGCTTTTTTTATTGATAAAAGCAAGTAGCCGATGTTAGATAACATAAAATATTGCGTAATTTCAGCGTTTATAGTCATCGTTACAGTTAAAGTTGCAACATCATTATAAAAAAAATTATTATTATAAAAAATAACTGTAAAAGTAATGGAAAAATAATTTTTCCATTCCATGTTGACAATATATGTTAAGATCAAAATCATTAGAGAAGAATTTCTTCATCACTATTTTTAAATAAACAAAAATATGTTTATTCATACGAATATGTCGATATTTAATATTTATCACAAAAATTGATATAAAAAGAGTCGTATTATTATCGGCGGAACCAGAAACTACATTATATTACGTACAATGGCGATCGTTTATTCTTCCGACATGCCTCACTCGGGAGATCAAAAGGAGACGCGCGTGAAAAAGAGAGAACACTGATGGAACTGGGAATAAAATGAAGTGTAATGGATCGCACTTGGCAACTGCGCGCAAATCATTCCTTTTTCCAACGAATTTCTCGCCCGCACGCAATTTCAGCTTGACTAAGGAACAAGTGTAAAAGGAAGCTCTATTCTGAAAACAATGCGACACAATCACGAGTCCAAGAGAAAAAAATGTTTTCTTAGAAATGATCGATTGCTCAATATCCTGCGCAATATATCGCAAAACTGTCACTTATATTTTGAATTATTGAGAAAAAAATACGTAAGTCTATAAAAATATACTTTATAATAACTATTATATGTAAAAATACTACAAAATTTATTATATACAATATCCTTTAATATATATTCAATAAACATTTCAAATTGATTTAATTTTAGAATTATAAATCATAAATAGACAAAAAGCTTGAATTTTATACTCATAGATATTTAATTTATCATTAAACTTTATATTTTTTCTAGAACTTACACTTAAAAAGTTTGGATATGTACTAAGATATCCTAAGTTTAAATTTAAACAATTTTAAGATTCAATAAATTTTCAAAATTTCTTAAATCATAAAACCTATATATGACGAGATAGTATAGATAGTACAATAATAGATAGTAACTAACATATAATAATTACAAGCATACAATTAAAATTAAATAATTTATAAGTGTTTTTGAATACTAGAGATAGTAGAAACTAAATTAAATAAATACAGCTCTTTTTTACTTAAATAATCTTCTTATTATATGATCTATATTGCTTTACTAATCGCATGTAATCGCATGTAATTTCATAAACAATCTCTTCTTCTGTCGCATAATAATGATATTTGTCTGTCAAAAATATCCATAACTTTCACATGAAAACTGAATTGAATAAATGACTCCTTTTTACTTAAATAATCTTCTAACACGATTAGTTCTATATTGCTTTATCAATTGCACATAATATCTCACAAAAGAGTGAAAGTAAACCAGAAATTGCAGGGCACATGAACTTTCATCCAAGCTCGATTTTCCCAGTCGGCAATAATTTTCTCGCGTCCTATGGCCTGCCGGGCTCGTTTCTCGACACTGATTTACGTGTCCCACGGACTTTTACAGCGACCATGAAACTTGTCCTAGCGGGATCTCATCCTATCATCTTTCGCGCACGTGATATGCTGCATGTTATCGATCTTCCTCCTTTTTCTCGTACCTTTTATTTAATTAACAATTTTTCACGCCAATTATTTATCGATCGAATAATTTTTTTTTTCTTTACATGACTATCTTCCGTGGGGAGAATCTTCCACACGGGTAAATCTGTCTCTCAGTAAACAAGCCAAGTATAAACGATTAAAAATAATTAATGCATTAGTTGAGCCTAAGAATAAATGCTGTTTTCCAACAAAAAGATAATATCACATTGAAAATTCTAAGATAATGATGTAAAAAATAATAATAATAAATATTACAAATATTATTTACTAAAAGATTTGGTTTAAAATTAACTTCTTAAGATGGTTCTTTAGTAAATCTAGTTATTATAGAAGTATCTAATTCTTTTATACATATAATAAAGTATTGAACTTGCCGTGCAAAATTTTAGAGTTGGTTAACGATGAAATAAGAGAGAAAAACAATTGCAAGTATTACCCGGATAATATCTATGAAAAATTGAGTAATAGAACAAGACTCGGATACTTGGATCTCGGATATTGACAGCTGTAATATAAGCTGTATATTGGTAAACTTCTTCAAATTTTCAAGACTTGTAATTAAAAATAAAAAATAAAAAATAAAAATTAATTAAAAATTAATCAAAGACATTAAGATATACAGGATAATTTCAATATTTTATCCAAATTATGCAGATATTTGTGATTTTAAGTAAACCCTGGTGAGGCATCCCAAATGTTCGGCACTAAAAAAACCACCTTAATCTTTTTGAAAAACACAAAAGAAACAACTTTATCTTATACGTATTACATATTATATAAATTAATATTACAATTATATACAGTTAATATTTAATTGTATATTCAATTATAAAAAAATCTGTTTAATTATATAAACTATGGCATTTCAGAACTTATACCAAGATAATCTCAAAGATAAAAAATTTAATGAGACATTTACATATTCTAAAAATATATAATCCTGTTATAAAGTGATTGTTAACTTATTTCGCTCCAAAATAATATCGAATGCTTAAAATAGACAAATATCGAGTTAAAGAATTAAAAATGGCAGGTCGCATGAGTTCAAGGAAAATACTCTTGGAAACCAACGAACCAATGAAGACTCATTTTTTTTGTTTGTCGATGTAACCGGGACACGCGACGGTAGCAAGTTTAGAGTCGACGAAGACGTAGGATTTCGTGATCTATTGTTAGACAAGCACGCCTTGGGCGGTCACCGAGCAACTACCTAGGATTCAGTCGGATTTCACAATGACACAGACCAGGCCGAATTCGCAGTCAAATCACAAATGCAATTGCCAATGTAGACAAAAAGTAATACCACGTTCAAAGATTCGAAGTAATTAAGTCGAGACTGATTTTGCGAAGTTTCCTGATATGAGCCGAAAATTATAGTAAATATAACATGTAAAAAGTTCCCGTTTTACAATACTATAAAAACAAATTATAAAATTTTAAAAATTATAAAAAATTATAAATTACGATCCGTGCACATAATGTGTTATATTCTGAAATTATAACATATTAATATGCAATATTTAACTTTATTTCAATTTCATTTACTAACATTAAAAATTAAATATAAATAAGAGAAAAATCTACATTATATCATTAAAAATAATGTAATATAATTTGTTTAATTTAATTTAATTAATATAATTTGTAATAATGTTGCAATAATATATATATATATATATTCATAATAATTTGTAGTAATGTTTAATGTTTTAATAATTATTTAATTTTTATCTGTATCTTATAAATTGAGTAAAAATCAAATAGGAAGATATAAGATTTGTTCTATTTCTGTACTGGTTGCATTAGTTCAAAAAGTGTTACACTAAAGCTTTTCTGTTCCCAAAATGGCGTCAGGGACGCTGTTTTTTGTTTTTTGTTTGCACGAGTTCACTGAACTGGCAGCACTAAGGGCCTTGTTTTTAGCTGAACTTCTTGTACGGTTCATCTTGTCTCTTTTTCTCTCCAAGGTGAAAAAAAGGAAGAAAAATAAACGTGCAAGAACTTTAGCTAAAAAGAACAAACCTTAGGCCTGAAGTCAGTGCAAGCAATGCAAGCATTAATATACTGGTTTAATCACAGAAATAGATTGTACCTTGTACAAATAGTGCGAAAGTTTATGAGTAATAAAATGATAAAAATATATAAATAATAATAAGCCATACAAAAATATTTTGTACCATCATTATCTTCAATGAAGAATATTTTTAATGATAGAATTGCATAATACTTTCTTCGCAAGAGTCTAATATTTTCATGTAATATGGAACATTTTTATCTTGTATTAAAACGTTTATTTATTCTTTGCCTATATGCTTACACTCGTCAGTTCTGGATTGAACTAGTTCAGTTCAGTTTAGTTCTAGTGCAATCCTCGTGCAGGAATAGAAAACAAACCTATATAAATTAACATAAACCATCACACAATGTACCCAAATTCTATCTGCCAGTTGCCTAACTTCAAAGTGCCGTAAGCTCAGCTATATGTGAAGTTCTTGATTAATCGAGTAATGCAGTTTGCCACGGAAAGACGATTTCAACATCAATGTCGACGATCTATCACACCCTAATTGTAAGTTCGGAGAAGTTCAATGAAGTGGATCTCAACTAATATTGTAGTTTAACAAAAAGATATCATGATTCCATCTATTGCTGTCATAAAGCGTATTCAGAATTCAACACAATTATTATGTTTCCTTAAATTAATATTATCAACTCCTCGTAAATATAATACTAACATATTTTTCTTTCTACAGGAAAGAGAGAAATTTATTCAGAATTTTTAAAAGAAAAGTAACTTTTTGCATATCCACACAAGTAAATTCATAAAAGAAATAAGTATAAGAATGCTTGAATAAAAAATGATCCATGCATGATTGTACATGATTATATAGCATACAAAATCCTGCATTAAATAATGTATAATTTTAAATATTCAAAATTTTTAATATAAAATCACTACAAAAAGCATTTTAATTCTCACTATTCTAT
>Ga0157363_1005006_pt1 | contig 12329 bp, 9 predicted proteins | sample AttsexASBM1_FD_111477 | JGI IMG/M metagenome (GOLD analysis project Ga0157363, IMG submission 111477) | Fungus gardens microbial communities from leaf cutter ant in Ribeirão Preto, State of São Paulo, Brazil - Atta sexdens ASBM1 | ecosystem: Host-associated > Fungi > Mycelium > Unclassified ...
GTATATTGTAAAATCGTAAACTTATTGACTTTTATGCAATAATTTTGTGCAAAAATGAAGGTTCCGCCGAGATTTGAACTCGGATTGCTGGATTCAAAGTCCAGAGTGCTGACCATTACACTATGGAACCTTTGTTTACTATTCATTTGTATGTTGTAAAATCGTAAATTTATTGACTTTTATGCAATAATTTTGTACAAAAATGAAGATTTGAACTCGGATTGCTGGATTCAAAGTCCAGAGTGCTGACCATTACACTACGGAACCTCTGTTTATTGCTCATTTATATGTTGTAAAATTGCTATTTTTATAATAATAATTATTTGCAAAAATGAAGGTTCTACCGAGATTTGAACTCGGATCGCTGGATTCAAAGTCCAGAGTGCTGACCATTACACCATAGAACCTCTTATTTATATGTTTGTTATTGACTTATTATTACGCATATTTTATCGAATCGTATAAGTATGGTGCAAAATAAAATCTGCTGAATTCAAATCAGAGTCAGAAATGGATTCATACTATGAATCCTTGATCGGTGATGCTGATCCAGATTTATTATTTCAATATATATACATATATGTGTGTGAGTGTGTATTTAAAATTATCAAGAATAGACACAAATATACAAAATAAATTAATTGTAAAAACAGTTCGCAGAAACAAACAATTCTAACACAGTAAATTATTTTGTTTATTTTCAAAATAAAATCATCTCTGCTACAGCTGAGATCCATGTCCCTTAAACACTATTAAGAGTCGTCCAATTCTCCACGAAGGTTTCATAGTTCGTGACCAGACGAAAACAATTAATCAGGAATGCACGCGTGCGGTCCTTTGGCCGACGGTCTTGCGGAAACCACTCAAATTAATTTCAAGTCACAGCATATTCTTCGATTTGACATGCTCTCGAATGACGTTCAATCAGAGCCACCCCACACGCACGCGTGTACACAGCGTATATACAAGAACGACAGCCGACCTACCCTCTCCGCTCACGCGCGCAAACCGGAATTCGACAACACCCCCGAGATTCTATTTCTGTTATACTTTTCGTACAATACTTCTCCTTACGGTTCGCTGATCCTTGACTGACAGGATACCCGTGACACTTGCGTGCGGGACAATCGAGGGTACCATAAACTCAGCGTGCTGTAACGCACAGTGGGTCCACAGTAGGTGCGGCAACATCGTACGGGATGACAGTCGAATGAGCAAGTGCCATTGTGAAATCACTTTTAGATTCAATTTCGGAGATGATTCAGAACGGTAATACGATGTGATTCTCAAATCATTTTGCGCTTTTTTTTTATCTTCCGGAACTCCTATTATTGACGATATGATAAATGTGATGATCATGCTATGATCTCATTTAGCCATTTATTTATATTGATAAATTTATATTGATAAAAATAAACAATATACAATATTAATATATATATTAAATTTTATATATATATATATATATATATATATATATATCGTCGTTTATTATTGAAAACTCTAATTAAGTCTACTTTATTCCAATATCATACTATAGTTTAGTAAACTTTAGTTTAATAATATAATTTTAATTTTAATTACATAATTATGTTAATAATTTATTTGAAATGCGATGCTAGATTATTATGAGTTATACAAGCTAAAATAAATAAACGATTTTTTACAATAAAATAAATTAAACTATTTTTTCTTAATTAGAAAAGGATTTGACGGCTCTTTTTTCCAATATAGACAATATGCTCGATTTATTTATATTCCATTCTATCTTACAACTTTATTTTCTCGCCACGTTTGTTCAGCTAGTCCTGCGCGCAATTCTCCAAGGGTAGTACGACCGCGTTATACCCCGATCTACGATTACATCTTTATGGTTTTATAACAGTTTGTGCATAAGGGATTCTTTTTTGTTAAATCCCTCGTTCGATTGAAGGAAAGAACACGGGAATATCGTGTTTCCGCGAGGTACTTCCCTCGGTTTCTCTTACCCTTGTGCAAATTCGCTTTATCGTCGCGATCGCCGTAGAAAGCCTCGCGCCCCTTCGTACCGACACGGGAAGACTTCGTATGTACACTTATTTCACGCTCGGTGGGACAACAAGACTCGAAGGGAACATCCTTCTCTCTTCATGAAGTAAATGCTAAATCGAAGAAAGTCGAAGTGGAATATCTTTCGGTGCATGAACCGTGATAAATTTGAGCGGTAATATACTTTCGAAAATAGATAAAAGAAACTTTAAAATCTGAAAGAGTGGATATTTTAAAAATGAATAACAAAGAGACTTCAAAATTTGACATAACAGCTGTATTCAGAAAGCCGCTCAGTAAGCACAGTACGCTCAGTGAATCTTTAATATTATTGTTTCTATACTTATTTAGATCCAACGAAAAATTGAAGGCAAGAGCATAATCATTAAAAAATCACTGAGCACTTACGGAGCTATTTTCTGTTTATCTGCTGAAAACACAGCTATCAATTAAAAAAGTAACTCTAGAAATCATATACATTTATTATAATAAAGATAGAACGCCAAGTAACTCCATATAAAAATGTCGCATTTAAAAAAATTTGCTTTATTATTTTGCTATGTTTTTTTTTCAAAATGAGATCATTTACTTAAATACAATAGTAATTTTGAGACTAATTGTATACTTTTTACTAAATCCATATAGAGAGAGAATTATTATCAATTATTTTTATTAAAATAAATTTCTTTTTTTCTTTCTCTGAATAATATTTTGATTTCTTAATATAATAGTGATATAAAAATTTTATTAAATTTTATTAAATTTAGTTCGCATTCCTAATGTACACACTAATTCCTGTCTAGCAAGTTTTTTATCTTTTAATAATATTTTACGAGTTTGCTAGAATCAAAATATTTCACACCGTATGTTATCTCGTACATGAATGACATCAAAGTACAATGACGTAAGCGCTCGGTGACAGAAGATGCAATTTCGTCGTAAAAGGTTACAGCGCAAGAGATTCCATCATCGTTACGTTTTCTCTTTTTCACTAATGAATTCTTTACTCGAACGAATAATTGGTATCTCACATTATCCTCAATCAACGCGACTATCCTCGCGCGGATCTCACACACGAGACGAGGAAGACTGTGGTACCGGTGAAAGCAGAACTGAAACCGCAGCGAGGATGGGAGATGCTGAGAAATGGTAGCGAAAAGTGCATCAGTATGGGGGCTTTGCTGATTTACGAGGAGTCGTTGCTAGGAGAGCATTAATATCCGTGACGGAATATTAAACCGCGAGCATCAATGGTAGATCTTCAAAGGGATTTTCAGGGTGTCAGAGACGAGGAAGGGAATGAGAGAGAGAGAGAGAGAGAGAGAGAGAGAGAGAGAGCTGCGTCCCCGCAAGATTATGAGATTCTCGTTAAGTGTCATGTGTAAAGAGTTCTTTCATACACGGCTGAGCCAACCCCTGGATGCCGTTGCTCGTGAAATACCGTCAGATAAAGGTGACATGAAAATTTATCGAACGTGCGAGGTTTTCAGAGATTCGTTTTAAACTTCTCCCCCAATCCTCCTCCGCTCTGATGTCCTGTGTACGATGAAATGTAAGCTGGCTTACTCTGCCAGCGGTTTTACCACGGTAAGCGAAAGAAGAGAAAATTGCGCAAATGGATGCGACTCGGAGCTAAGTTTAAAAAAGCGTTCATTTCATGTGGAATTACTGTGAAATTTTTATCACATTTCTTTAATAGAATTTTCGTAGACTTTACGCAATGACGCATTTACGCAAAAGCTGATCAAATCCCATTTGATCGTATATTAATTTTGCCTCTCGTGATCTTTATTGCATCTTATTTAACTATCTCGGTCGAATATCATTTCTTTTTGATGATTTCTATCTTATCTAAGAAAATTAAATCCAATTGAACGTAACACTGTGATGGAAATTTTTTCTTCACGTGAAACAAGAATCGGTAACTTTATCCAAAACACGAGTGGAGCTCGGAAAAAGATGGTTAAGATAATGAGATAAGAGAAGCGGACGTGGAATCGGTTCCGGTAATAACGAGGGAGCATTTTTTTAACAAGGATCGACGACGACCATTTTCTCCTGGGGGAAAGAAGCAAGACGTTCCTTGCTCGCGTTCCCCATCGTGTACCCTGCCACGTTCCGTCCCCTCGGCGCCGGTCGCGGGCGGGAGCGGACTTAATTATCTAATTAATTAACCTCAATCAGAACGATGAGTAATTTCTCGCTCGGGTGACGCCTTTGCCGCCGAGACTTTCTCGTCGCGTTGACTGCGGGGAGCGAATTACGGATGAGCTCACGGCAAATCGATTATGTCCCGATGCTGACGTTCCGAAACGGTGTGTCTCCGCCGTAGTAGTTTGCACACAAGAGAGGGTGAGCTCCTCTTGCCAGGATCCTCCTGGCGATATCCTGCTCTAGGTGGCCGACCAATTTTCCTCCCCCATACCTCGTCCGCCTTTATCTTTGGCGCTTACGCCGATCGCACGATAACTCGCTCGTGAAGGGCGATCGTGGTCGTTCGTCCTTCGTGCGGAGTTCAACGCGGTGAGGCTTGGATTAATTCGGGGGATTTTGGGTAAAGAAGAAATGAATGTCCTTGCAAATTGACCTTTATTTTGATTATTTTGATTTCTATATAGTGTGTTTAAAAGAAAAAATATCATATTCAATCAGCTAAAAAAAGGTATTGAATGAATAATAGCGATATGGAAAATCAATATGATTGATTTTCGTATGAATTGTTTCGATGGAAACAATTATTTAACATTCCGAAATCAAATGTCGCAAGTTCTAGTATCGTGTTTATTTAACCATTTAAATTCCTGAACAAACTGATTTCCCCCTCGCAAAATAATAACGAACCTTTCGCGGTGGGCTCTCAATTTCTATTCTAATATATCTCAGGTCGCTTTTCAATCCCGTCTTTTCTCTCCGACAAAAGCACCCCCGAAGCTACCATCCAGCTGCACTCTGCGCAGCACCGCCCCCAATGTGTAACTGACGTTTTTGACGCGTCAAGTGGTTCCATCGCGCTTCTACTTCGAGGGTCGGTGCGTTTATCGGCTACTGTTTTACATAAACATCCCCGGGAGGGTGATGGATCGGTGAGAGTGAACCTGTGGACGTCGCGCATTGCGACGGGGCGTAAACGCATCGCGGAGATTCCTCTAAGTGATCTCAAGTGTTTTCGTAGTTGATTCGGCTTCTCTCACATACTGATATTCACCATCCCGCGCCCGCTCGAAGCTTTTTAAGCTCCGTTTAACCCTGGCCTCAGGGCTCATCTAACTTCGGTATTTAGTTAGTCAACCCTGCCCGCGAGGCGTCATGGGAAACGACAAGTGGCTCAGTCTCGCCCCAGCTAGAGTCTGCCGATGCTCAAGCATATCACCGGCTGTGTACATATTCAGGCGTACATCACGTTGACGCGCATGTATGCGGTTTGTCGCTGCATGCCGAGCGGCCTGTATGCCTTTCATGTGATAATCCTTGTGTATTTAATCGGAGAACGTCGATGGAACCGACTCGGTGCTTGACGCAAAAAGCAAACGATCCCTCGTGGATTAGTTCATAATTTGCTTTGAGCGGAGGGCAGGATGGAGGAGAGAGAGAGCACTCGAATGTGGCAAACGCGACTTTCAACGAGTGTTTATTTAACAGTTTAGATTTTTCTTCCTTTCGACTTTGATTCTTGCCGCTTTTCGATAGTTACGAGATAGTTACTCTTGGTTTCGTTTTAAGTTTTCGTTAAATATACATTTTAGATGTCGGTATCAAATCGGTGACGAAAGTGCTTGCATATAGCGTAAAGTTGGATTTAATATGCTATTATCTCGCGGATCCTTGACGAGTTGAAGCCGCGGAATAGTATGTTTTAATGATGATGACGTAGCGGTGCTGATGTTTGAAATTTCGGTTCGTAAAATTATAAAGCTCGTCGTTTACAGCAAAACTGCAGTTCGCAGCGAGCTGCTCGCATAATACTTAAAATCCTCGTAAATGAGTATTGTGAGTTGCGTTGTACAAAAAAAAAACAGATTATAGATTGCATTTCAAGTTGTTATATGTATTTAAGTATGATAAGCATTAGGGACAGTTCGAGAATGTAATACTTATAATAATAGCGGATTATGACAATGATAAGGATAATTATGACCCCTATGCGTTCTCTGCGCTGTCGCGCTTCCTATCACTTATCGAAATTACTCTCTCTTATCGCGGAAATTATTCGTACCACTCGTGTTGCAACCTCTGCAATCGATAAACCTCTGCGGCTATATGAAGTCACCTGCTTCAACATGCGCTTTCGCGCCTTAATTATGTTTATATGAAGGAGATTACATTATCGCGATCCCGCGAGGTGTTATTATACGAACCCACGGGGGAGATAATATCCCGATAAGGAAGCTTTTCAGAAACTACGATACTAATGCATAAAATGTCGCAATTTGAAAACTTTTAAATGCAAAGTGTCAAAAGATTTAAATTGAAAATGTTTTAGAATGGTAGCTTTATTAGTATAATTTTCTAATAAATTAAAAATTTAAGCGATTCTTATTAAAAAGTATTCAACGTGCCACAGTATTTGTTAATAAAGTTTTTGATGAAGATCGTTTTGTTCCACGAAGTTTGGCACAACTTTCTGCGACATTCCACTATTAACGAATAACTCGAATGGCGGATATAAATGAGACACATTCACACGATGCTGTCAAATCGTCCGGAAATTCTCGTTCCACGTCTCGCTCGATTTCCACGTTTGTTGATATACTTGAGTTTCTCTGATTTTTGTAACTCTTTACTTTGCTAATGGATTGCGCTCTCGAGAATGTTCTCGCAAAGATCGTGCTATTTCTCCCAACTATCGAGATCACATCCAATTTTGAAGCTTATTGATATTTATGATCGTCAGGTAACCTCCTTAAATCAGTGTTAAAACTAAATAATTTTACCATGATTGCATTGAATTGCTTTTGACATTTTTTTCTATTACTATTTATATTTGCAGTCGTTTATACGAGTATACGTTTTGGATAACTTTTACGTGTATATTTTGATGTATATTTTGTTCTACGTAGCACTGTGGTATGCTAATAACGTAAGTAGTCTGCATAAATTATGATTATAAAAACAAGAAATAAGATATACTTAATACACATTTTTCTCAAATGTCTTGTTTTTAAAATATCTTACTGGTTCCATACTTTTTACTCACCCTATAAATATCAATCAATTATATTTGTTTAAAATAAATTTAAAAATTAATGTGTGTGTAACTCAAAGTTAATATACACACACATTTTATATAAAAGAAATAATGTTTTGATTCTTTTTAAACTTCTAATTAATTTTGATATTTTTTTTTATACAATTGTTTTCAAGATAATAAAGCGAATTGAAAGATCAAATCGGGAGATGTCAACAATAGTTGCAGAGAACAAGACGGTCAGTCCCATTTTATTTATAAAATTGGTATACTCATTCAAGATTAATTTTTTTTTTACATAGTTATAATCAATGTTGTTATATTTATGCACTCTTTTTATCAAGAATTCTTTTAGAAATTAGACAGATTGGTTTTGTTAAAAAATAAGAAGGCGGAATTCGAGGACGCAATCGTAAAAACGGTTAGCAGTATTTCAATGTATTTTTACAATAATATCTTTTTATTTTTATGATAATATCTATATGTAATTAAAGGCATTTACTTTACTTATAGACAGATGCACAAAAAGAGACTACGAAATACTTAGAAAATGAAGTAAGTTTAAAAGTGAATCGTGTATGCATAAAAAAATTTTTAATGTTTAATATGTTTAATAATCATAACCATCGACTTAATATTCAGATGAACAAGCTTAGCACAGAATTAATTACAACGTCCAATAAAATTACTGGATTGGAAAAAGTCGTTGAAAAAGTAATGGTCGTCTTTCGATGTCTATTCTGCTGTTAATCGTTTTTACCAGCTTCAATAATTGTTATTAAATCGTAGATGGTTTTTAGTACAAATACCCGGACAAATTACTTAGCTCAACCAATGCTATCGAGGGTGAATGTTCAAAAGAATTCGAAAGAATCACGAGTCCGTTCGAAAAGTTCAAGGTAAATTAAATTATTATATAGTTGTCATGAACATATTTTAAGACATTAAAGAATAATAAAAAAAACAAACAACATTAAATAAAAATATTAATAAAAGAAATTAATAACTAATTACTAAAAAATATTAATATTTAATATTTAATATTTAATATTCGTTAATTTTGTTATTTGTTAATATTAATTTAAGATTCTCGAACCGTCATTTCCACCAACTGTACCACCGGAACCTCCGCCTCGGAAGTATGGAATCTTTGTCAGTAGACCGCCTGGGCGAAGAGCGTCGTCTGCAACTGCACCTGCGACTCCGCCGCCAAAAATCAGATTCAAATAACAGCGCCTCTGCAGAAGCTTCTTCCGAATCTGTTAATCGATATCGTAAGACGTTAATTACATCATAATAATAGTTAACAATCTTCAGATTATGAATAAACTATTTTATTGCCTGTAAAAAATTATGAAAACAGAGAAGTGTGCGAAAAAATGTATATATTATGTTAGTATATATTATGTTAGTTTATGAAATTCGAAATGTGTCGACCTAGAATTCAAGTATCTGCAATTACAATTTTTAATACATTGTGTTTTCCACATGAGAAGTGAATATCAGTCTTATCACCTGTTTCTTTTATATATATCGTTTCATACGAGATTTTAGATTTTCACATCTCATTCTTCTAGTTTAAATTTTTTTAATTATAAAGTAAAATTTCTGTGTATTTTCGAAATATATTTTTAAATTGATTTAATTTCACAATTTCTATTTTATAGCTACCAATAAACTTCTTTCGCGATATAATTACCATGATGGTGATCGAAAAAGAAATCTTAAATGGCTATGTACGAAGACGAACTCGAGACGCTCTTCATGTTGCAACATGCATAAGATTCATATGAATTCTTTAAAAAATGTCACACCTTTTACTAAATCACTATTAGGATTGGCTACTATCTTTCTTCGTGGTTATCCGTAAAAATAGAATATTCGAATATATCAGTGACTCAAAGATAAATTTCGTAATTTTATTTGACATTTTTATTTTTAAACCATCATTAATGAAACTATACTATAAATTATATAATTTTAATACTTTAATATTTATTGTTATAATATTGTACATTATGATTATAAAAATTATAAATAAAATTGTAATAATCACACAATAAATACGTAATTATTCGTATTTTAATTTCTTTTCTTAGATACTAATTCAAGCTTTAATTAAAATATTACAAACGAAAGCTTTACTTTACTGCGGTTGCAATAAATATTACATATTAATGTTTTCTTGTTTTCTTGTTTTTTTAATGTGAACGCTAATATTTCATATCATCAATAAGCTTAAACTGTTTATCAATTTAATTTGATAATTATTCATCTCAGCTTCAATCTAAGATTATATTTTAAGATTGACAAATAATCGGTGTGCGGTTTATTCGAAATAGAAATTTTCTTTTTTTTACTTCAACAGTTATTTACATACATATTGTACGCAATAGATTTAAAATTATGCGCACACGAGAGATAAATGATTGAAAAAAATGTATGTAATTTTTTTCTTTATTTTAGAAAATATTTTTTTGTTTCCTATATTTTTATATTCCTTATATAATCTATAGAACTGAATAATCGATATTAATTATGTGAATTTGATGTGATTATGTGAATTTGAATACATAAAAAAAACGTGAAAAATGTTATAACCTTGAAGTGAATATTTATGCAAATTATTTTGTCAGTTTTGGTGTCATAGTATGGATTTTTGCAATTTTTATTTCAAAATTGAATTATTTAATGTGAATTATTTAATAATATTACTTTAATTAATTCGTGATATTACGTATTTCAATTCGGTTTAAGATTTTCAAGGCCGACGAATAGCCGGTTTGATTTATTTGAAATGGAAATTAGTGCTAATAAGCATCTTTAAAGCATCATAATTTATTACGAAAAATATTATCTCGATTCGAACCTGGATCTTCCGTAGGATTGATCTTCTGTGGGCTGTTTATGTCACATAATTTGGAAAATTTGGAAAATTTGCGAGATTTAAAAGAATTTAGATAATAAAAATCGAACGAAAAGCTATAGAATAGTCCTTATAAATTATCTTGTCTGTTTACTAAACTACTGTCAAGTTTATCAGATCGTACGCTTTCATTTAGAGATGAAAGTATTTAGTTAGATCTATGCATGTTAAAATCAGCACGCAATTTGAAAGCACTCTTGTTACAATACATATAATCTTTTGATGTAACAATCCACCTGTTAATTATCCACTTCACCTGTTAATTATCCACTTATGTCATCATCTTGCTATGGATACTACAATTCTATTTAGTCTTTCTATTTCCCAAGTATTTTCACACAGTATCATTTTCGAAATGTAGCGCGGATATCGCGAGACCATTATGTTTTGTCAAGATTACGGTGAAAGGAAAATAATTATTTTCCGCTTGTAAAATTAATAAAAAATTAATTTTCATATCTATTAAAAGCTACTATTTCTGAATGTACATTTTATATTTATATGTTTTCATTTTAGATTCATCTTCCATTAAATTAGTAGTAATAAAATTTTTATTTAATCTATAAATCATTTTTATTCATTTCTTCGGAAACAATCTTCTTTCAGTCACACGACACAAGATACTCCTTTTTTTAAAAATTCGTGTTTACGAAATTTTTTCAACTTTAAATATATTACGAGGAGATACTTCCTACGGAATACAATTACCAGTACACTAAAAACAGCGCATTTTCTCATGCGGTTCGCCTTGTTCCAGCCACAGAACTGTGAGCGATCGAAACGCATGGACTTGCGAACGATCGGCCAACTTTCACTAACGACTCGTTAGGTTCGCCGCCGTGGTTTCGAATCATTCACAGTTATTCCGCGACTTCGGTCTGCAGTAGCGTTGTCCGTATTTCTCTCCTCGTTCGAGACGGCAGCTGTCACTTCAAAGTGCGCGTTTGATGATATATCTGCAGCAATACGTAGTGATACGTTTGCTAAATTTCTATGTTTCATTCTACTATTTTCGGAACTCTATTTTATTGTAAGCTTGTTTACGTCTCGCAAACGTCTCTCTGGTGACAGTGATATTCAATGTCCAGCATTTCATCTGGATATTTTTCACGGTGAACCTTTCGATTGTGCGTAATGGAGAGACAGAAAAATTTGTTGCAGCTACGCAACATATACAATCGCAGAACCAGCACGCGATACTGAGTTACGATCGGTGGATTTCGATTTACGCGTGATTTGATTTAGTGAGCGAGCGTGATTTTCGATGTTGACGTTTGGGGATTGATCGTTCGCTCCTCGGTTAATTGCTTTCCAAAATTTCGTACACATCGGCGTGCGATTTAACGGGCAAATCGCATCGTTTGCGTTGCGAATTATAATCGACAACGTTATTCGCAAATGCGAGCCACTTCGCAAGTGAGTTTCGACGCCATTCTCGCTCCACGACAGTGTTACAATTCGCTGAGAGAGGTCTTGCGTCGTTTGCACCATATATTTCAGAATAGGGAGTAGGAGAATTCCCGTTATGATTTCGCCGGTTGTTTCCGAGACTCCCATGCGCTAGAAGTGTCTTCGACAATACCAAAGGAGTTGCCGACGTCGCGCTCGGTCGCGGCTCTTGAGAACGAGCTTTGTCGCTTCGGATGAAAGTAAGACGGACATTGTAAGGGTTTAACTTTATTGCTGCAGCGAGTCTTGAAGAAAGTGGAAGTTAACAGAAAGTGAGAGTCTTTTCATTTCTTTCGAGAGATAGAGAGAGAGAGAGAGAGAGGGGAGAGAGAGAGAGAGAGAGAGAGCTGTGACCGGTTCACAGCCATCTGGTCGATCGCGGATCCGGGTATTTGTTTGGACGATCTGCGTATAAGAAATTGTATACCTTCGAAAATTCAGGTTAAGGCAAACTTACCGCTCCTGGAATCGCAAAGTGCGATCGATTGTATGTTTACGTAATAATACGTGATTGTTGAAAGTGGCAGAGTCATCGCCACGAACGACGTTTACTGCATATACTGCATATTTATATCATTAGATACATAATTTCACAGTTGTGATGGATATCATATTCTCTGATGATATGTGCAATGAATAAGAAATTGGAATAATCAAACGGATTTCAATATAATCATGTCACTTTCAATTTATACGTTATTTTACACACACACACACACACACACACACACACACACACAC
>Ga0157363_1005007_pt1 | contig 12328 bp, 10 predicted proteins | sample AttsexASBM1_FD_111477 | JGI IMG/M metagenome (GOLD analysis project Ga0157363, IMG submission 111477) | Fungus gardens microbial communities from leaf cutter ant in Ribeirão Preto, State of São Paulo, Brazil - Atta sexdens ASBM1 | ecosystem: Host-associated > Fungi > Mycelium > Unclassified ...
AATATATATATAATATTACATAGCTGCTAATATAAATATATTTTTATTTAATTCGCAATAAAAAGAAAAAAGAACATATTTTATGTTGCATATATTTCATTATTTTCATCATCGTCACCAAATAATAACGTCACTAAAACTGATAAAATTATTTATAAAGTTAGAGAGCACCACAGTAAATTTTACAAATAATTTTATCAATTTTTGCGGTGTTATTATCACAAATAAAAGTAATGAAATGTACAGCATCAAATATGCTCTTTTTTATCTTCTTTCATTCAACAAATTAAAAAGATATTTATGTTAATATAATCTAATCTGGAAAATATTATATTAACACAGTTTATGTTAACAGTTATTGTATATGTGTTTGAATGCAGATTGGACAACGAAAAATGAATCGAAAGGTTATACGTTTGTTTAGCGTCATTTAAACTTGATCTTAGGAATTCTTATGGAATTTAATTGATCTGCATGTAAGAAATCCACTGTTCCGTGTTATACGGAACAAAAGTTTCGTTTTGTTAAATAATATCGGATTTCAATCCGAAACGTTGACAGTCATGGACAATTATATCCACGCGGTGGCTTATTCGAGCATCACGTTCTTGGTTGCTAATTCCGGGATGCGTTTACTGCGACGACAACATGCAAACTCCACTGGGAAGTAGAGCTGTTCACAAATAATACTCGACAACTGAGACACGGCTGCCAAGAGAGATTACGTTTGCACCAGACGTCTGCTTTGACATTCTGGGAACAATACCCAATACATCAAGAGTGTCTCCTGGATGCATCTGAATTACGCTAAGAGTTCAGACAATATAATGCCGCGCGATTCTAATCGTATTTTATGCTTTCTTGTGTAGGTTGGCTTTTTCGGTTACGCAACAGGAAGCTTCGTGGGTTGCATCGCTATCAATGCTGGGCGCGTGGTTCGGTGCCATGATTGGTGACTGGATAATGCGGAGAGGTCGTCGTTTGGCCTTACGCATAACATCCTTGCCTCTAGCAGGAGCCTGGGTCTTAACGGGCGTCGCACCGTGCGTGGAGTTGGTGTACGTCACAAGTTTCATCGGCGGACTTTGCTGTTCAGTCATCACCATGGTGGCGCAGGTAAAAAAAAAAAAGATTCGATTCGATTAATTTTAAAATTAAATCTTAGTCATCGTATGAGCAAATTCTTTTTGCAGGTGTACATATCGGAAATCTCGATGCCGGGTATTCGCGGATGTTTGTCAGCGATGTTGAAGGTGCTCGGTCATGTTGGTGTCTTGCTGTCGTACATAGCCGGCACATATCTGAATTGGCGGCAAAGCGCACTACTAGTGGCCGTCGCACCGTCAATGCTCTTTTTGGGGACCCTCTTTATACCCGAGACACCATCATATCTCGTATTAAACGGCAAAGATGACGAGGCTGCCAACAGTTTGCAATGGCTGCGCGGTGAACACGTCGATATAAGACACGAGTTGCAGGTAATTTTCAAAGTTTAAAAATGAAATAACTTTCAGATCATTATTTAATTCATAATATCAAATTACACGATTTAAATTAGTTTTAATCATTTCTATAAGTCACTGATTTTACTCAATATGTCGTTAATTTAATTAAAGCAATAAAGTTAAATAATTTAAGAAAATTAAATTAAATTCCAAGAAAATTAAATTAAATTCAAATGTTAAGCTCGATTCTTATTATTAATTTATTATTTACCCAATAAATACGTTAATATGAATGTTGTTTATTTCGAAACTAAGATTGATTTACATTTTGAAAATTATTTACAAAAATAGCAAGGGATTGGATTACCATTTCTCCTTTAATAAACTAACAGTGAATAGAGCGGTTGTCTTTTCATATTTTTCTCGACGCAAATCAGCGAACGTCAATCGCAAATAAGGTTCGATATAAATTTGCAATTAACTATTTCAGGTCATCAAAACGAATATTCTGGCTTCGAGGGCTAGACAGTACGAGCTAAGTTTTAGGAACAGCATGTTTACACCGAGATTATACAAACCCATCGCTATCACGTGCGGTCTGATGTTCTTCCAACGATTCTCCGGCGCGAATGCATTTAATTATTATGCGGTACTTATTTTTCGTCAAACCCTAGGTGGAATGAATCCTCACGGAGCGACCATAGCAATCGGATTTGTACAGCTATTGGCTTCTTTACTGTCAGGTATATTAAATTTTAAACAATATCGATAATACCCAGTAAAATTAAATTCTATAATTAATAAGATTATGATGTGAATAAAATAAATTATTCTCTTTCTTATTATTAGATATATTTGCGTTTATCATACTTAACCGAATTCATATCACTCGCAGGATTTTTGATTGATATAGTCGGCAGACTACCGCTTTTGATAGCCAGCACCGTTTTCATGTCACTGGCGCTCGCCGGTTTCGGCAGCTACGCGTATTATGTGTCTCAAACGCAAAATCTTGGCTACGTGGACTCGGCTGTGGTGGGCCAGCACGATTGGATACCGCTACTCTGTGTACTCGTGTTCACGACCGCCCTCGCTCTGGGCATATCGCCAATTTCTTGGCTATTGATTGGCGAACTATTTCCGCTGGAGTACCGCGGCCTCGGCTCCAGCATTAGCACGAGCTTTAGCTACTTTTGCGCGTTTTTCGGGATCAAGCTCTTTATGGACTTCCAGCAGGTGAGGAGGTTTTCATTTTCTTTTTAAGATATTAACAAGTACTTAGACTTTAAAGACTAAGTTAGAAACTAAGTTCATTCTTCAAAGTAAGATTTTAAATGAGAAAATTCATAAGAAGGAATATGGCGTTTTAAGTAACATTATTTTGCTGGAGTAATTTGCCCAAAGCATATATAGCATTTTATTCATACAATATTATTCTCTACAATTAATCAACGACAAACTTCTGTAATCATGCAATTAATAACTTAAGTTATGAGAACTTCTTCTCTTTTTAGAGTCTCGGTCTACATGGAGCCTTTTGGTTTTATGCCGCCGTAGCGGTCTGCGGATTGTGCTTCGTAGTCTGCTGCGTGCCTGAGACGAAGGGCAAGCAGCTGGACGAGATGAATCCGGATTATGCGCAAGCACGGTAGTATAAGGCCTCGCTGACGGGGGGTCTCTCGAACTTAGAAAAGGCGAACAAGCCTTTACCGGGTGGTGCTTATCCGAACGAGCACGATCCGCGGGATCTCTACCGCAACGATCCGTCAATAGCGACTTCCAACATCGCGATGCCGTCTGCGCGCGTTGTTCACCGCAAATTGTCGGATTACTGCGGTATCTTCGCCGAGAAGACCAATAGAATCGGTAGAAACGTGGAGAGCTTTATGCAGTCTCGCGGTTTGCTGCCGATTCGTCGCTCGATCGACGAAACGCCGCGTCGTGACACGCTCGGGATTAACGGCGACGTGATCAGGAACGACCCTCCGTCGCGAGTTGATCGAGAAATAAGCGTTGAGAACCGTCGCCGTCAGTACCAGAGTTTTGATTACAAGCGGCCACGGAGAAACGGCGGCCACCAGAAGAAACGCGTGGCATACTCCAACAGCACTTATCCCCGGGACTCAATGCGAGCAGACGCGAGTTACGTTCGTCGTTTCAACGCGACGGAGCCCCGTCGTGCCAACAGCAGGCGCGAGTACGCAGAAACGGATTACGACGCGACGGACACCTGGAGACGAGACTTGGACCTCGCGAGGGGAGGTCTGTACGTCTCCAAACCGATTCTAAGAAACGGCATCAATCATAGTGGAGACGAGAGGCTGTATTACTCGATCCTACCGCGGCGCAGCAGAACCATCAACTTTAAGGATCAAGCACGCGACTCCCCGGAGGGAGAACGACGGCGCACGTATCCGAAGAGCCTGCAGGATCTAACGGATTTAGAACTCGATGACATCACGTATCTCCCATCCACCCGCAGTAGGAATGATACTCGAGAGAAGAGACTCGACGACAATTATCGTCGACGTAACAGGTATCGTCGAGAAGAGGGCGAATCACCCTTCGACGACGATTATCTCAAGCTCTGCAGAAGCCTGTCGAGATTAGATAAGTATCAGCGAGGCAGTAGATATGGACCAGGTCAAGTACATTACGAGAGAGAATGCAGAACATTCGGCAAGGATACAGTCGCCTTTATTTACTATAAGACATGCTATTTATGATCTAAAAAGAAAAGCTATAGACGAGCGGTCAGGGGTTCTCTCATCGATAGACCGTCCATCGATACCCATGGCTCACGATCTCAAGCAGAAATGCGCATATGGCCGATTGGTCGTTTCGAATCTTTTGTTCCGGATACATTTAACGAGCAGAAGTATTTTCTACTCGATAAAATGGCATAGGGTTTTGTGTTGAACTGATAAAATTTATCAGTAGTAAATCATATCACAGAAAAAAATTCCTGCAAATTCATATCTTCTTAATGATAACATATCTTTATCAGGATATAAAGAGGATACTTGCGTGAGGAAAAAAAGATCTGTATAAAAAAATAACCGAGTAACCGAATCACAAATTGCCTTCACGTCTGGCTTTAATAATTAAATCGTTTCTCGACTGATAATGAAATTATATCATCGAGCTTTAAATAGTAACTTCTTACGTATAGTAACTCCAAAAAAAACGTGATATCACTTTTTTTTCTTTCAGAAATCTTACAGAGCTAGATTAAATTTTTTTTTAGTAAACGACATAAATTGTTATGCTCATTCCACACTAATTATTCACTATCTCTTTGAGATGTTTTTGAAGATATAAAGGATAATTGTAAAAAAAGATCAAAAATTACCAAATAATATCTAAATAAATATTAGCATCAGATTAGATCTACGTAAAATCGCACCGTGTAAATTATTTTATGCTTATCGTATTATCTGCAACTTTATATTAATTTCCGGTTTTTTCGGATTGAATTATATTCTTTAATAAGTTTTTAATATTCAAAGCTTATTCAAGTCAAGAGGCAATGCTATCATACCGTACTTTCCAAGGAAGAAAGCGTGACAATATTTTACGCGAAAAAAATGTGTATACCACAAGTAAACAATTTAAAATTAACAGAGCCCTTAGAATAGGCTCGATAGACTGCTCGTAGACTGCCAAGCTAGTCTTTCTGTAAAATAATCAGTATATGCAATAAGTTGCAATAATTTCTGCAGCTATATTTTCAGCCGTTAATGGTGTTCGAGCACCATTTCTTTCGAGAATATCGCGATAAGCCTCGAGAGAAAAGATAAAAAATAATTACCAACGCTAAAAACGATGTTTTTACAGCTAATGTGCTGCAGGGCATTCGCGTTATTAAACAAATTTATGACAATATATAGAGTATACTTTTGCGGACGTAAGCAAAATACCTTTTGCTAACTTCAGAATATCGAGGCCTCGTTGCATAGCACAGGCATCATTGACTTAACTATGACAATATCGATTTGTAGATATATCTACATATGTTTCATAAGATGCGTATTGTGTATATTGGTTATTGTATATTATATACATATATCTCTGTCATATTCGTGGAACTTACGCAATTAGTGACGATACGATGCAATATAGTCGATAAACAAATTCCCGACAATACCACAAATTACTAATTTCGCGAAGCCGGTAGAGCGAAATTCGGTACTATTAGCTTTATGAAAATATTAATGCATATGTACTATGTGTAACATTGAAAGCAGCTATACCTAACACTAAATATCTGCGGGATCGAGGGTGAGTCCCTCATCTGTATAACTAATCTTGATTATTTATCTAAGTCTTCTGCTTTCGACGATTTCCTGCATTTCTCAAAAATGTAGCCATTCGAATGGCGGAGTCGCGATTAGACGAAAGTCTCCATAATGATGTACGTATTTTATATTTTTATATAGTTTGTAGAATAATGTTGAGAGAGAGAGAGAGAGAGAGAGAGAGAGAGAGCGATTCACATGACGAAGTATTTGTTAGAAGTTGACTACACTTTGCGGATCACAGCTTGTATATCTGTGATAATCCACGCGGGAAAAAAATTTCCTTAAAATATCTATCGAACTATATAATATCAACGAAACAAAATGCCGAACGTAATAATTTGATTTGAGAGACAAACACGATATTAAGAGGAAATTTTTCGTCGCATTTTTGGATCGCGCAAACAGAAACTATCAACATCTGTAATTATCTATCGAAACCGTGAGTCATATCCCTGCCATATCCTATACGTAACGAAGTGTATGAAAGTCGCGGAAGCATTACATTACATTAAATCCCTGTACTTAAATATTTCCGCGTGTTTCTGTAGACAGTGATCGATCGATACGATGCGGGGGAGAGAAAAATCTGCGTTTGCGCAAAACTATATTGATTCGTAAAAAATACATTCCATTTTTTATATATATAAACTACACGTATGCGGTACGCGAGGAAAATAATGTTGCCAACATCGAAATCGTAAATTCGAAAAACGACATATCACGTATAAGAGAAATAATATTTTGGTATCGGCATTACTGTCTACAAAGAAGCGAGTACACGCACCTTCCTATCAACAAAAATATCTTGCTAAATATATTACATAAGTGTCTTGAAAAAATATATACCAGCATATCCTAATTAATACTTTTATTGTGAAAAAATTTTAGTATGATTATTTTTCATTTTTTATATTAAGTGTAAGAGTTGGTAATCAAATTATATTTTTGCTATAAGAAATAATCAATTATCTAAAATATGAGATTATAATTTGTCGAATTATAGTAACACATTTATAATAAATGTTTAAGCTAGTGAAAATCATTTTACAGTGGTATATATATTTTCAAAGCATTGTATATTTTATGCTCAAGGGCTTGGATACAGTATTGGGTAATGTCTACAATTAGTTTTAACGCGGTGCAATGCTCGTGAAACGAGTGTACATAAGATATACGATTAACTTCCGAATTTTACGTAAATCATAAAAAAGTTCTCGATAAGATTATCTCGTTTTTAGTATTCCGCGCCGAATAAGCGAGCTTTACTATTTGCCGAGTGGCATATTATATATTCACAGACCACCTTGCGTCAGATCTTCCATGTAAGAAAAAAAAAAAAAGAAAATCTCTCCTTTCCCTTGTAGGTATATTAAACTATATAAAACAAAAATCTGCACTGTGCACTCTCGTGAATTGAAAATTTATCGTAACATGTAGCGGTAATAGTGAAATTCAGGATCAAGATTTCGCATTACTGCACGTTTAGGGTCCCGGATAAAATGTCTGTATATCGCGTACGTGAATATGTATGTGTTCGTGTGCAAGAAAACTCGCGAATGAGTGGTGTGTAATTGCGGGTGACGATAATAGCTTTTAGATGTACGCCATGCATGTAGATTTATCCATTTATTCCCCTTTTATGCGAAACAAAAATGGCAAACATTAGAGGTTGGCAAAGACTATAACTCAAGATTGAAATATTGAAATATTAATCTGCATTAGCAAATTAAAAATGCATACTTAGCGCGTGCAATCAGATTACAGCAAATAGGGATTCAAGCAAGGAATTCGAATTTATATACATATGTTACTATTATCTGGACGTGATGAAAAAGCTTTACGGAAAGAATCACGTTATAATTCTACTTAATGACAATAAATTCATTATACAATTTATCGACAATAAATAGTTCAAATGGATATTAGCGCTGGCCGTCGCTAAGATGATTAAATCTTATATTATATCATCACAGATATTAAAATTATGAAGACGTATTTTCAATGAAGAAAAAGAAAGAGAAAAAGAGAAAGAGAAAGAGAAAAGAGAACAGAATAAATAAGAAATAAATATATATGCATATACACCGATCTTGTCTATAACGAGCCACGTTTAGCTTCGCTTGTTAGATTTAATATTTTTGTAATGATGCCTAGGAATGTATAGCTGATGTATTTGTACCTCCATAGAGTTAACATTTAGATTATATACTCTCTATAAATGTTGCATCTTCAATGCGATGCAACAGAAAAATCAACTCTTGTATAATGCGATGGAATATAATATTGTATAAAATATATAAGAATGATTTCTGTGCAAGAAGTGAGACAAGACTGTGCGTCGGTTTCTCGCGAATACGAACTCGAATTCTATCATCGAATATAGAAAATACCGATTCTCCTACGCTTTCTCTTCGATGTAACGAAAACACCAAGTAACGAGAATTCTTTGATTCATTTCAGAGGCTGGCCATTACGTTCGTTAATTAAAATAATATGAGGTAGCACAAACGTGATCTTGCCGATACGACGATTTATTTTAGGAGGATAGATACAACATCCTCGGCAATGTGTATTTATGTTACGTATAAGTATTGTACTTAAGTGATTTTTGTTAGCGTTTGCGTTTACACTTCTCTAGAAATAATAAATGACGTATCGAATATATACAATCGCTAATAACACTTCTGGCGGAACCAACACTTGCGTGTTTGTATAGAGATCTATATACAAATGTATAAACGTCAAAGAAAATTATGAGAACAAAACAAGTGTTTTTATTAATTCGTTGCCTGAATCTCATAAATTCTTTAAACAATGTTGAAAGAGTGATTCAAAATCTACAAAAGATTAAATAAATTTGAAGGTGGAACCTTTGAAAGTGGAAAAGTTTTTCTGTGAAAATTTTAGGAGTTTTATGACATTTAAAAGTGTTTTTAAAAATATCGTTAAATTGTATGCGAAAATCAATATTTGCATGGCTAGAATAAATAAGAAAAAGAGAAAATTATTTAAATTGTTTTTTTTTTTAAATATCGTTTAATAATTCTATAATTCGAATAGTTCATTATTATTTTTTTATCGTTTTGAGTCTTACATATTTTCTGTTTTATTTTATGTCTTCTAAAAGTTCAACAATTTGAAAACTGACACGATATCGATTTTTGAAGGTATCGAATAAAATTTATGTATTCGATTTCTCAAAGTTAAAAGATTGAAAGCATCGATTTTATTTTTTTGCGAGAGCACGTACTTTTACGAAAGCAAGTTCATTGTACGAATAACTCTGTTGCGAAAAACTTTATAAAGTCTACTTTTTATAGCTCAACTAGTATACACTTTCTATACTTAAAAGATTTGTTCTTTTTTAGCTAAACTTCTTGCGCATAGTTCACACATCTTGTCTCTTTCCTTCAACGCGAAAAGAAAATAAACATTCTGTTGAACGTAGATTATTCAATGTAAAGTAAATAAGCAAGTCACTGCAAATAACATGTCTAAAGCCTGTGGCACAAGATGTTTTTTTTTGCCGCTGGATTTCTTGTGTTTTTTAAAGAAAATTACTGAAATTGCACCACACAGAACACAGAATTATTTCTAATACTTTACTAAAATGCAAACAGGAAAATATATATCGTATGCCGCAGGTTTAAAAAAATCACTTGTAGAAAAGTCACACATGCATAAAGAAAATCATCCAATCATACGTTTGTCTTTATGACAGAAATGTAATTGAATATTTTTTTCTTTATGCATATGGTTATGCGGCTATGCAAATTTGTGTGGAATGGCCCTAATAACGCGCAATATTCAAAGGATTAACAAAAATTGCACAAATAACAATACTAAATAACAAAAGACATCTTGAAACGGTCAAGCAACGGCCATCTGTATCAACAGTCGCGTACTAGCTAGAGCAACAACCGGAACTTGAACATAAAACCTGAACGTGAAAGTTTCGAATCCGCCAAACTTGCGGACACAAAATAGCGTACAGAAAACGCACTTACCAAGCTGCGGCACCGACATGTATGTCTCGCAATCCACCAGGAACTGCCCCACCTGCACCGCGCCGAGAGCGACGACCCTCTTCGTCAGGAACTCGATGGTCTGCGGTCCGGTCCGGTTCTCGATCATCGGGTATTGTTGCAACCTGTCAACAGCATATGCAAATCATTCTTTCACTGCTACAGACTCACAATCAGACGAGTGTTGTCGATTACCACTTATCCCGCAGCGGCACGCATGCGACATAACCTAACCTCTGCGCGTCTGCCGGAGAGACGCGACGCATGCATTTCTCTTTTGTGATTGATCGTGCGACGAAGAATCACGTGAATGTTTAGAGACGCGAATACTACTTACACGGTGACACCCATTCTATGAGCTGCGTCGTTATTACACAATGAGTTCCGAATAGAACAAACGTCGCGAGAGACTATGTCGATACCCGGCGAACACTTGTCGCGTCTTGTCTAGTCCTATCGTCTCATGTTCGTGTCAGCTGCAATTCGCGCGCGATTTAAAACAATGTCACGCCGGCGCGCCATCTGATTTTTGTATCGAGAATCGTTTTATCAAGTTGCAGGAATTTCGTGAGAAGAGTGTCGATATATATTATATCCATTATTTATTATTTTAAGTCTAAAATATAATAGTATTATTTTATTATTTATTATATTAATATATTTTAATATTAAAAAATAAAATAAGTAAAAATTAATAAAAGATTAACTAAACTTAAAGATATGATGTTTTTTCAGAAAAGGCTCTTTGCCTTCAATTTTAGATTTTTTTGTTTCGTTAAAAAACACGTTGAATGAGAAATCGAAGGTAAGGGCATATTCTGAAAATTAATAATTAATAATAATTATTAATATATTTAATATTTATAAAAATAGATTAATGTATTTTTAATACTTTCACTATCTTTTTCAGATTTAATTATTCCAATTTTTAATTATTTATATTCATAATACATATTTTATAGAATACAATCTATAGCGTATAATAGAACTAAATAATATACATACAAAAAATTATAATTATAAAACTATATAACAAAGTTAGTCGAAGACTATTAATATGTTATCCGCCGAAAATATTCGGCTACATAGTTCAACATGCACATTTTAGAGGCGCCAGTAAACAAATTCCACATAAACAAACAAGCAGCAGCGCACTTAGCAGTTCCGCGATGAATTAACGAGGAATGGCAAGGAATAGCAGCCGATCTTCGTCAGTCTGTCTCTGTTAAATGTCAAACGCCAGCGAGAATCGCAGAATAGCGATTTGTTTGTGACGTTCTCGTTTGTAGAGATGGCCGCGAAAGAGTCGATCGTTGTCGAATCGATTGATAGCGGCATAGCCGAGCCCGGGATTGAGCCCGGCGCCTCTACGGAGACGATGCTCGTCACCACTGACAGCTTCGACGAGTACGAGCAGGAGATGAGCGGCAGCATCGACGGTGACAGACAGATGAAGGAGAGTATCACTAGCACCATCTCTGAGATCCAAGAGGACATTGTGCAAGACGATTCCACGACGTCCACCACCGCCGATCCAGGAGAATCCGAGAAAAACCTTTCTCTGGACGACGCAGAGATGGTTAGGCTTTTTTTGTACGGACTCGCCTGTTTTTTTCATAAATTTGCGTTGCACATCAATATTATACATTAAACCGGATGAATTGTCACATTTTAGGATGATGTCGCACATCGTTTGGGCCAAAGTAACCTAGATGGAGACCCGTTGCGTTGCAAAGCGTGGCTGGCACAGAAAAAGCATATTTTTATTTTAAGTCAGGCGGGGAAACCGATATATTCTAGATACAGTTCAGAAGACAAACTAGTCACAGTTATGGGAGTCATGCAAGCTTTAGTGTCCTTTGTTCAAGCCGGAAGTGATATGATTAGATCGGTACACGCTGGCGATACGAACTTTGTTTTTGTTGTGAAGGGTCCATTGATCTTAGTAGCAGTGTCTAAAACCTTGGAAAGCGTATCTCAGCTCACTTTACAATTAACGTACATGTTATTTAAAATAATATCCTTGCTTTTTAATAAAATATCTGATACTTATACATATTTAATTCCAGATATGTATATAATCAGATAATCTCTGTGTTGACACAGTCTCAGTTAAATAGAGTATACGATCAAAGAAGAAACTTTGATCTACGAAGGTTATTAAGTGGTAGCGAAAGATTGATAGATCATTTATTGAACTTTATGGACAGAGAGCCTGCTTTCTTTCTAGGAGCCATTAAATGTTTACCCTTACTTCCTTCTATGAGAAGTTCCATTACACAGACCATCATTCAAACTTGTGCTAAGATCAAGGTATAAAAGCATTTATGGAATATGCAAAAAAATTTGTGAAATTGGAATGAATTCAAATGTTGTTTTATTAAGAGAAATTTGTCTTTCAGAATTTAGTATTTGCCATACTTCTAGCTAACAATCAGTTAGTTACACTAGTTAGAATGAATAAATTTTTCCTGCATCCAATGGATCTACACATAATACAAAATCTGGTGGACAGTTCTGAGTCGCTCAAAACTGCTGAGAGCTGGACACCGATATG
>Ga0157363_1005008_pt1 | contig 12327 bp, 8 predicted proteins | sample AttsexASBM1_FD_111477 | JGI IMG/M metagenome (GOLD analysis project Ga0157363, IMG submission 111477) | Fungus gardens microbial communities from leaf cutter ant in Ribeirão Preto, State of São Paulo, Brazil - Atta sexdens ASBM1 | ecosystem: Host-associated > Fungi > Mycelium > Unclassified ...
GGTCAAAAATTCACGGATAATGATGGCACTGTGCGACGGTGCGTTATCATGGTGCAAAATCCACGAGTTGTTTGCCCACAAATCCAAAATCGAAAATACGTGCAGAGGTAGATGTACTCAAGATGGCGTAACTTTTACAAATGTCAAGCTATAGTGATAAAATTTGATGGGAATGTCAATGATAGATGTGGCAACCTAACCAAAAAAATAGAACTCAAATCAGCTGAGTCAGAGCATCACCTGGTGGTAATTCCGGGAACTTTTTGATCAAGATGATGTTTGATATTTGGTGAAAGTAAGAAAGTTCTAGTGCAGTCTATATAGTGCAGAGGAATAAAAAATATCTAATGTATGTATTGAAGATTTTACAATTTTAATTCGTTCCTATTAAATATTCATCTTTACGACAATTTGTGTACGACAGCTTTAATGTGCACTATTACGCATTAATACATCCAATTGAATTCGTTCTAAGTAATATTTTTAACACGAGAAAAAAAATATATATGTATAATAACAGTATCAACCAATAGCAGTCTTATTGAAAATAATTTTTGTTAATTCAATGACAGTATTAATTAAACAAATACACCATGCTCTTGTTTTAATAAAATGCTATTTGTTTCATTAATTAATATTGTCATTAAATTAAGCTAACTGAAAATTATTTTCAATTAGATTGCTGTTGGCTAATGCTGTATTATTGTAATATATCATTTTTTTTTTGTGGCGGAACAAAGAATTATTATTTTATAAATTAATTTACAAAATTTTACAATAAAAATATAAAAACTGTATATAAACATGTATTTATTTACACATGACGAAGAAAAACTTTGAAACAGCTGTTTCAGAATGATCGCAATGAATCGCTAAACATATATAAGAATGTTTGGCGCACAAATCATACGTGACAGAAATGATTGCTCAGATTAAATACGAGAAAAAGTAGAGAAATTCTCGACTTTTTTTCACTATAAACGATCGTTGTATTATTTAAAGTGAAAAGTGGAAAAAACGACATTTCTACAATTATTAAATAACACTTATAAAAGAAAAGTAAGAGAGATTCTCTGTTTGCCGCGCATGAGTGAATCATCAAAAGTAAAACATGTAAATAGCATTCCATCTTGAGTGACTTGTGAAAATGTCGGATGATTTCGCCGTAAATGCGCGTGCTTTTATATTTAATCGGGGACGATCTACTCGTCACATAAACTCGGCATAACGCAACATTCTATCCTATATCTAATAGCTGTCATCGGCTTCACAGCTTTGGACCAAGAGCAACCAACGTGGAGATTGAAGGAAAATTATCGAGGATTCGTCATCATTTATCTCTAATTTATAAAACAATTTGCGCTCTCTCTCTCTCTCTCTCTCTCTCTCTCTCTCTCTCTCATTTTCTATATTAATATATCTTCCACGCAGGACATTGTAGTTTAAACGCTGAGATTATTATAGAGGATACTCCGAAATCATGAAAAAGAAAATATTATTTTAACTACAGGATATCGATAATTGCATCAAACTTATATTAGACAACCTATAACCAAAATTTGTGTCAAAGTCCAAAATAAAATTCCATTTTTTTAAATATAATATATTTATATATTTACCATGTAATACGAAAAATATTTAAATTAAAATTACACACATATATTAAACATATTATACGTATGTATCAAAATATATGCATATCTCTTTTATCCTCCTGTCAAATGCATGGCATATAAAATTATAAATAGAATTCTACTATGAAATCTAAAATTACAGATTTTGTCTAAAGTGGGCTTTAAAGATAAAAAAAAAAGATTCGTAAAAACATTTTCTTTCGCAGCTTTAACTCCCATTTAAATTGAAACGTCAATCGTCGAGATGATATTAATATGTAGTCGGGCATTTTCCGGATACGAAGTTTCAAAGACCAATCGCCAAAGCATTATTCAGTAAATACACGTGGCACCTTGCAGCGGTAGTCCTCAACAAAAAATTGTAAATCAAGTGACGTGGATCGTGATTCGTAGTCGAACTGCGCGACCGCGAAAATATATGATCGCCGCCGATAAGCAAGGCACTGACACGATGTGCAGTCAGGATGCGCGGTTTCCTAACGTCAGAATGAACCCGGTGGGAGTCGCGCAATTATCATTTTAAATGACACCACTACCGGAGTTACTGCGAATGTGTTTACCGATTATGTAAGTTTCGCGCGACATTGCCAGGCGCCGCGCCGCGTTGCGCCGATGAAAAAGTGCGACGCAAGTCGCGTTTCCGAGGACCGCGAGAGACATAAGCAGGAGATCGAGATTGAAATGAGATTCTGTAATTAAAAATTACAGAAATGAGCAAAATCATTAGAATATTTATAATTTCATTGGTCAATATATCTAGTTTTGTTCACTTTTGTAATTTCCACCTCGATTCAAGATACACACTCGATCCTGAAATGATATGATATAAATTCTATCAACTTACAATCGATTAGTACATGTTAAAGGCTATTTTTTTACGATATACCTAAATAAAGTGGCATAATATAATCAACCTTGACAATAAAAATAATACATATATACATTATATATCCGTTAAAAATATGATAATATTAATAGATATTTAATCATTTAAGATCCGGTTTTTTTGGTCATCATTATCTGATCAACTTGATTTAATAGACTTTATTTAACTTTATTTAACTTGATGAGAATGTAAAAATAATGTTTGTCTAATTATACTTAACCTTCTAACTGTGTTTAGAGAGTTAAATATATAAATATATCGCAAAACTCGATTTTTGTTGACAATATTATTGTATCATGAGAACCTTTGAAAAACGTTCGCTTTAAACCAACGGTTTTGTAGTGGTAACTTTGGAAGTTAAGTATATATTACAAAATTATCACGTTAACAAAATTATAAGAAAAATGTCTGATTAAATTAACTGGAATTCTGATTGAAAATGTACACACATCAAAAATTTCTGTTTAAATCTACTGTCGAATTCTAGTTGAAATAACCGGAATTCTGATTGATATAATCTGAATTCTGATTTCTTCATTTTCGACCAGACATTTTTCTCAGTTTATTGATTAATCATAGATAGAAAAAGATAATTTTTACATTATTATCTTAAGTTTAATCACAAGTTATTCAATAAATAAAAAACTAGAGCCTATTTATATGCTCAATTTTACGTATAATCACTAATTTCAATATGCACTAATCGAACTAATCTACAGTTTATTAAGAAACCATAAATAGAAAAACACAATTTTTACATTATCAGGTTAAGCCTAATCATAAGTTAACCAGCAAATGAAGAACTGGACCTAAAATATTTATATGCTTTTAACTTTGCTAATTTCACGTATAGTCGTTTTCAGTACGTACTAATCTAATAAAATGCAACTCTGAGAAAAACATCTGTTTTAAATTAATTAAAATTTTGATTGAAAATCAGAATTTTTTGATTCGTCCATTTTCAACCATTTTTCTCAGTGACTAAATTCGATAATAAACAAAGGGTGTGATCTACTTAATACTGCAAATGTTTCCTTTGGTCAGTTGATTAGTAAAATTTTTTCTTCTGATTAGTCAACGAAGCATTTGTAGCGCCAAATGGATCGCACCTGAAGTCGACTGTTATATCATTTACAATTAAAACTGCGCCGTATGTAATCACGCAGTTACATGTACAATCCCGCCAAGTATTTTAATAACCACAACAGTTGAAAATTTGTTTATCATGTACACTTGACCGAAAGTTTGTTTCGTTTTCTTCTATGAGATGTGCCGGCAGAGATTTGTTAGAAAATTAGCAAATTTTTTTTTATATTTTCTCGTCACTAACCGAAATTCACTTGGACATGAATCTAATCGTTATCATTCGTTGTTCTTCGATCTTTTTAATTTTACAATATTGATGAGCTTGAATTTGTAAAATCACTCATCAATATTACAGCAACGTCGCGTGCAATTCTATGCAAATGACAGAATATCCGATTGATATATTGAAGAAACCGACGAAGAAACCTCGCGGAAACATTTCCACGTCACGAATCAAACAAACGAAATGCAATTGTACACATTGACGTATGCTTTTCTTATCTTCCTCTTATCTTCCTATAAATCGCACGAATTTTTCATATCGACAGAAAAATCACGATTCTACTTTCTGGATAGCGATTTCCTCTAAAGATAGCTCCAGACGATATGATCAATGTACGCCAACGTTAAAAAGTATTGAAATATTACATGTACAACAGGCAATAATTAATATTTCAACAATTTTTTTTTCTAAATACAAATGAAATACTTAGTCTTCCTCAGTTTAGAATAATCACAATATTTTCTTCATTTAATAATATCTAACGAAATTCTAAAGAGTGTCTATATTAAAGTACATAGTCGTTAAGAATTATTATTAAAAGAAGAGAGAATTATTAGATGTAAACTGAGGAAAACTAAGTAAATCGAAATGTATTTGTATAATATTTAGGAAAAAAATTATTGACATTATTTTTATATAAACCATTAAATATTGAAATTTGCTCTGCAGTCTTGCTATGTTGTCTGGAGCTTAATTTAAGAGATTTAATTGCGAGGCACGATGCAATTGTCACGCGGTAGTGACGCGAAACATTAACCCCACCAACGTTGGCGAAGTTAGCGGAATATCACGTCGTCGAGAAACACGTCAAGGAGGTTATGATCAACTCCGACCATGCAAATAATCTGCAAATTCTAGTGTTAATTTCGCTCTGCGACGAAGGAGACTCGCGAGTATTTGAGAAAAGCGATCTGTTAAAAAAAAAAGAGAGGGAGATACACACAGCATGCGCTTACCTTCTCTTTCGCTCTGCCCGCGTGTTTCTGCACTGTTTTCGCGATTAACGCGCCCTTGCTCTCAGCCATGATGTTCCCGTAGCGTCGGTTGCGGATGCAGGAGAGGCGAAGCACTTAAAAAACTCTCAATTTGTCGACGCAACGATGGCTCGCAACTTGACGCAGGAAGGAGGAAGCCGAAGCAGCGACACACCAACTCACAGAATCAAAATGCTCGTGTCGAGGCGCGGAGAGGAACTGAACTGACTGAACAGACTGAACTCTGAAGTCACCGAAGAGCGCGACGGCGCAGTCGGGACAATCCGGGACGAGACTCGAGATGGCGGCGCGGATCTGTCAATCTGTGTCGCCGGCGGCCATGTTGCCGCGCAGAGTCGCCGGCGGCCATGTTGCCGCGCAGAGTCGCCGGCAGCCATATTGGCGCGCGCAAAATCGTTTCGTTTCAACCTGCTTGGAAATTTAGGCCCGTATTTTATAATCGATTCTTATATTAGACTATCTTAAATACCATCTTACGTCATGGATTCAATTACAGACTAATATTCATAGTCTGTTCTTATTACAAGATTGTTTTAAGTAATATCTTGAGACGCTAATATGGTCCTCTAATTGATTCGTGACTTCTTGAAACTACTTGAGAAAATCTTCAATATAAAAACCAATAGCCAGAGTGCCGTATTATCATCTTAAGACATTATTTGACATTACGGCTTTAAAATAAGAATGGACTATGATATATACCGGTATTTATAGTTGTTTCTTATATTATATTTGAGATTATCTTAAATAGTTTTAGGACCATGGCACACAAAAAACTTAAGATAGTAAAACGTAAGTAGTGAGGAAATCAACATGTTGGATTGGCTACTTACATTATAACCTTGTGAATTTTATTGTGATTGGTCAATTCGTTTACTGCTCACATTTTACTGTTTAAATTTTTTTATGCGCCATAGCCCTTAAGATGTCGTAAGTCAATCAGGAGTCGGTCTCGTAGTTGATTCTTATATAGATCGTATTAAGTACAGTCTTAAAATGTTACGAACCAATCAGAGGGCCACATCAGCATCTTAAAACATTACTTAAGATGGTCTTAAAAGAAGAACAAACTACGAAATCGGCCAGAGAGTTGTATTAACATCTTAAGATATCTTATTTGAGATGATCTTAAAATAAGAACGGACTATAAATAAACACTGTGAATACCGGCGATACAATTTTCATCGCACTCGAAAATTCTTTGATTTAAAAATCCAATTGCAATCTCTTGCAAGTATATCATGTCCTAATTATCAAATCTAACTCTGTCTAAAATAAAAAAATATCGCTCTCTTCAAAAAAAAATGTGATTATCAAATTATTACTATGAATGAATTAACACCAATATGTCGTTTGAATTGCCGAAAATGTTACTTTGATAATTTGATTTTCAATTAGTAAAAAATTATTTTAGAATTACATATCCTCGTTACAATTGTTTGTATTATAATCACGTAGTTTCAATATTCTGTACTAGCTAATAAAAAAGAAAAAAAATTAAAATAATTAACAGTAATAATTCAATTTGATAAATGATGGATACCATTGAACACATTCAATGGTATCCATCATTTATCAAAAATAAATTAACTAAATTTTATTAAAAAATAGAATGTATCGGGCAATGAGAACATCGATATAACGCGAGAATGGGTGCGTAATAAAACATAAATTATTAAATAATATTTACATAATATAAAGATGTACAATGATTGTCGATACAATCTTATTTGAACGTTTCGATTTTTTCCAAACCATCTTCAGCAAATCATTATACATTTTTATATTATGTAAATATTATTTAATAATTATATTTTATTGCGCACCATGTTGATGTTCTCATTGCCCGACATACACTCTATATATATATATATATATATATTATAGTTTTTAATTTCGAGAATCCGATTAATATTTTTAAACTTTACATTCATAAAAAATTACAACTCAAAAAGAATAGTCAGTAAAAAAAATCAATTTTTTAAGGATTGTGAAAGGAAAATGATAAGTGATATTTGATCATGTTAAAAATATATCACTTTTGTCGATACTATTTGATTAATCAATAATTTTCCGTCAAGATGGAAAATAATTTTTCTCCTGTTCTGAGAAACTTACTTAATTTTTTAGTTGTATTACTTTTGAAAGGAGCGATATGTTATTTTTCGAATATTCGGCAACAAACATTATTTTCGCTCAAATTTTTCAATCTATTCAAACATCTATTGGCTTTATTTTATTTGAAACTAAAATATCTATCGATCTGCAATTTGTTGGAATTTTTCATCCGAAACTTCAGCCTTAATCCTAGCGACGTATGTACTTCCAGACGGATACTCGCATCTGTAAAATAAAAGACCAATTAGAGACTTACAAAAAGTAAACAGGAATTTGTTTGATCTAGATTTCTAAGTTTCAAGGAATATAACTAGAAATAATAAGTCTACGCGAGAAAATCTATGTTGTACGTACTTTATAGGATACATTGCTAAATTTAGAAGCAATAAAGTATAATTATAATTGGAAACAAATTACAGATCAATTATGAAATATTTTTCCTTAAAATATCGTATCTTTAGTTATATATACTTTCACTTATATCTATATATATTCGATTGATACAGCGAGTTCAAGGCTCGTAGTTGAGATAATCGGCGAGTTCGAATAAATATATAAAAGATATTTCCTGAAAAATTAATTATCTAAAAATAACTTATAAGTAATATAATGAAAAAAAAAACAAAGACATTTGTATTAATAACGCCGAAAGCGCAGTAAAAAAAACAAGTGCAAAAATTAGGTTCACTTGTCAATACATATCGGATACACCATCATTGATTTGTAAATGGTTTTATTAATAAATTATCTTTTCTTATTTTGTGTAATGAGGATTGCTCGAAATAAACAAACGTTATGATAAAAATCCATTTTAACAAAACGGAACAGACAGATAATACACAGATGTAATATATCTGGTAATAGAAGATGATAGATAAATTTTTTTTTCCCTTACTTAAATGGTCTATCCAAAATCGCAATTGACAAAAGTGTGTTATGTGTGTATGTGTGTATGTATGTGTGTGTTTACACATGTGTCGCGGGGCGCGCGGAATGTGTTTTCAATTATTTATAATTTAAATTCTTAATTATATTTATAATTTAACGCTTAATAAACGCTTCCGCGCGAGCCGCAATTACAAATTGCAGATTGGAAATTTACAGATTTGGACCTGTACATGTTCACATATACTCATTGTACCTAATATAAATTTGCTTTTAGTCTTGGAAAAATTGGATAAGGCCATAACCAAACTGGCGACAAGGAGGCGCCAGGTCCTCTCGATACTACCGTATAATTATTTTTTTATTCTTTTTTTTCTTATAAAACCGATCGTCTCTCTCTCTCTCTCTCTCTCTCTCTCTCTCTTTCTCTCTCTCTCTCTTTCTCTCTCCTCATTTTTTCACTCGCTACCGTACTCCCATCCATTCTTACACGATTACGTAGTTAATTGGTTGTCCCTGTCCCAGTCTACTTGTCGTAGTCTCACCATTAACTACATCGTCTGATTCATCCTGCGAGTTCCTTTATCTTGCGTCTATCTTATTAAATGTGTCTCTTTTTCACATTTTTTTTGTTCTTGCCCTAAATCTAATTTTGCATTATGAGATCTGTTCTTTATTCCTGTAATCTCTGAACTGGTGCACACAATACAATAAGTTGAAGTTGAAACAAATTTTTGTTTTTGACATTTGTTTCACTTCAACTTGTTGCACAGGTGCAATGATGCACAGTGTGTGCACCAATTCAGAGAGCGCAAAAATAAAAAACAGATCTTTTGACTTTAGTACAATTTAAAAGTGCGAAAGCGCAAGTGTAAATATTTTGTTTCTTAAAATCATACTCGTAATTTTTAATGTTAATCATAATATATTGATGAATCTTCATTATCTCTAAACTTCGCACTTCATTATTCATCACGAAATGTATCAGCGCAATGGTAACTTCAGAGACAGAAATTAAAGGTTAATAACTTGACGCACACGATGTTGACTTTTGTTTCCTTAGTAATTCGTTCCAAAGACTGAGGCCTCTACTACTGTAGGTTATAAAATATTATATAGAAATTAATCACATAATCAACATAATTTATGCTTTGGCATATACAAGATGTCCTAGAATTACCGTATCTTCTTTTTAATTTTTTCATCTTAATGGAAATTTATTATTCGTCACAAATTCTCCTATTTTAGTATCATCATATCAAACACTTGGAGTCAAATCATATTAAATTTCCATTAGAAAAAAATGTTTAAAATAAAACAAAGATATTTCTTCATAATTTCCTGTTTCTTTTTTTCTGTATTTTGTTTTTCCATTTCCTGTCAAAAAATATTATTAACTTCATATTTATAGAATAATATATAATTGTGTACAGATAAAAGAAAATACGATAAATCTGTGATGCCTTATATACATACATATAAAAAAAAACAGACAAAAAAAGAATAGAATTATACAGCTGTACAATTGTCTTCAAAAGTGAGAGAATAATCAAGTTGATTCTTTTACGTTATATTAGAGCACAACATTTCCGCAATGCCCGAGTAAATAACAATAATAATCTTAACAGCCATGCGCCGGGCGACCGATTGCCGTTGTACATAGAATATCTGGAACTTAAAACTTACTAGAAAAAAGTCTAAGTTAAGATAACACCGGGTCCGCGTTTACGTGCAACGCTCGACACGTCGATCGAGGTGTATCGGAGATTTTTGTATCCCACACATCTGGATATAAACGATCTAACTCTCGCTCTTCTGTCATCGAAATCACGCGATTGAAAACAATAATATAAATATTATGATATTTTCTATTCGCTAACCGTTTCTCATTGATATCGGAGATCTCCGTAGTGTAGAATGATAGTGAATTATGCACGTTCTCGCGGAGAACGTGCATAATTCGCTATCATTCACAGCGATTGTTCTGCATTGTTTTTTTGTTTTTCGTTTTAACGCGTACTTCTTTCCCAATCCCCATCCCATCCTCGTCAGATATACGCTTATGTATACGAGTAACATATATTTCTCTCTTTATTTTCTGTCCCAAAAATCACAGAGGCATATAATGCACCTCGATGTATGGTGTAAACCTGTACAAAAGTTGTTCCTCATTTACTCTATACTTACTCACGGTACAATAATAATGTATTTAAAATGTAACTTATGTAACCTTATTACTGATTAACGATGACCGCATTCCAGCGTGACCAGCCTTTGGCCGACTGGAGCTAACAGACAAGATGCTCCTTCGAGTGTAAAACTGCGCTCCCGCAATCTATTTTCGCCTCTTTCGCACGCGCATACACGCGCTCTCTCTCTCTCTCTCTCTCTCTCTCTCTCACTCTCGCCCTTTTTCTCTTTCTCTCAAGCTTTCTCTCCACGATCTTCTTTTCACTTTATGCAACACCACTAATACTCTCTAACTCTATATACTCTATATAAAATATCGTTAGTATAACTAAAACTGTGCTGTGTCCAGCTGGAATGCAGCCCTATTTTTATGCCATCATTATCCTTCCTAATTTTTCTCACGCCTTCCACATCCATTCACATTCTGTATCCTCTATCGTATGATAAATCTTTTGTTGTTACACAGACAATTTTCTCGCAGTCAATGATTTACTGATAAATTCATATCACTAACTGTAGTCTGTCATTGGTCGGTCGATTAGTTTGATTCCCAGCTGTTCACTCGGCGTCGCAATTATTTTTATTATTTATATGAATTTTACACTCATTCAACAATATCAGAGACAGCCCTCCATCTTAAGCGTTCTCTCCCACATCATCAATTTTTCTTTTCTTTCCTCGAACAGGAGATTCTTCTGCACAGAATCAGTTCAATTGTACCAATTAGAAATTAATTTATAACATGTAGTAAACGAATAAGAAGATTATATATATTATTAAAATAATTCTGATATTTGTATATTTATACTCGCTATTTGTTTAAGCAATTATGAAATTTTTTAGTTAGATAAAAATAAAGATTACAATAATTTTTGAAAATCATACCTTCTTCTTCTTCTTGTTCATCATCTTCATTATCCTCATCGTCATCTTCTTCCTCTTCTTCACCCATATAATCCTCTTCATCACTGTCCTATATCCCGATATATATATTATATATTTTTTAAACATATTTTATTAAATGTAATTAGATCATCATTAATGTTATATAAAAACCTATAAAGCCTACACATTGTTACGATTATATTGTGAATAATAAAAGTCTAATAAGCGAAAGATCTCGATGAATGTACTATCGAGCATGCTATAAATGCGCTTTAAGTTTAACTTTATGAATTACTTAAACATGAAGTGAACTCACCCCAAGCTTTTCCTTATAGACAATATCTAATCCTGGATCATCATCTAGGAAATCCTCATCTTCTTCGTCTGAAACTATATTTCGATATGTATATTCACTATGATGTATTTTTATGTACATTGACATAATTTTGTTATCGTTAATAAACATTTCTACTTGATTAAATTTTTATTTACAATTATTACATAATCAAGCTGTCAACCAACCTTCTTCACTGTCTTCTTCATTGCCTCCTTCTCCATCTTCGTTTCCGTTAACTTCATCATCCTCCCCTTCACTATCGACTTCGCAATCATCGGCATCATATCTGAACAGACAAAACACAATCAATCGCTTTGAGAAAATAAATGAAATAACAAAGCAAAGTCAGTGTATAATTTCATACCCATCAAGATATCGTAGACTGGGAATAAGATTGAAGACTTTCTCTCTATAATTATCCATATTTGTCACTTCATTATTGAACAAATCCAGACTCTTCAGGTTCTTGAACTCTTTCTGGAATATAGAAGAATTTCGCAATAGGATTTTATTTGGCGATAGATTTCAGCTTTCTATAACAAATGTAAGAACTTACCAACGGTTGTAGCGTATCAAGATCTTTGATCTTGTTTCCACTCAAATTTAGGTGAGTCAACTTGGGACTCGAATCGAGCAGATTTAAACCTCCCGAAATCCGATTGTCGCTTAACTCCAACTGCACAATACAAAAACAATTTGCACTCATCATGAAAACAGGAAATTTGTTTGATAAAGACAATTATTATCATTTCATTAAACACTTTCTTTAATATATACTTCTATATTATTTCTGCTAAGTATAATTTAATAAGTATCTTGGAAGGACTTTACGATACATAAGTAGAAATATATATGTATGTATATATATATATATATATATATGTATATATATGAATATATATATATATATATATATATATATATATATATATATATATCTTTTTATTTCTAGACAAATTTGTGAATCCTTTTAGAGTGTTAATACAAAAATATATAAAAGACACTAACTCCAGAGCTCTGTATACATA
>Ga0157363_1005009_pt1 | contig 12320 bp, 11 predicted proteins | sample AttsexASBM1_FD_111477 | JGI IMG/M metagenome (GOLD analysis project Ga0157363, IMG submission 111477) | Fungus gardens microbial communities from leaf cutter ant in Ribeirão Preto, State of São Paulo, Brazil - Atta sexdens ASBM1 | ecosystem: Host-associated > Fungi > Mycelium > Unclassified ...
GAACTTTCCGTCTTATTTTCTGGGTGTCAAAATTACTATCGAAATATATAATTCCATTTTTTCTCATTTTTACTACTCACTGTTAACTACATTTTCGAATTATATAATTTATGATTACATTTGAAAAAACTACCTCTAGTCTCTCTCTTTTCTAAAAATTTCGTCGCGATAGCGACTCCATTTATTGGAAAAGAGTACTAAAAATGTGCACAATTATCCTATTTTCTCCTATTATGATACAATATTATAATAGTATAATTATTTATTATTATAATAATGTGCAGTATGTTATAGAAATATATAGTAAAAGTATAATAGTTTATTATATATGTTCAATTATAAAAACATTATGAAAATGTAATTTTTATGAATCGGTTTCCAATTGTTTGAAAAGTTACTTCGAAAGTTATTTTTATATATATATTGCAATCCTCAATGTTTTAACTGTAATTTGGATATTTCTTTGTATTATCTTCCCAAAAAGTCTCCCAAAAATTCTTCTAAACTTTTTGCTAAATTCTCCAAAACTATTCATATTTCCGAGTATCATCCAGGTATCATTTTATTCTCGTTCACTCACTGAATATTAAACAAAGATAACATAATACTTAGGGAGTAGGTATTCGGGTGGGAATCTGAACGCGTTTCAAAAAATCCGTCGGTTCAAAAACTTCAATTTTTTTTCTTAGGGAATAATTCCCCCATTGAGCAACAATATTAATCGCTACTTTATTCAATGACACTCGCGTTGACATAATTGGTGCACAATAACTATGGTATTTAAAAAGTCTACGATAAACTTCTTTACTGTTTGCGCGTTTGCACTTGATTATCTTTTTTACATATATTTCAATATTTGACATTAAGAACAAAAATTAAAGGAAGAGATTATTACAGAAAATGTGAAATTATTGTGAGCGCAACACAATGATTCGTTTTCAATCGTCACTGCCATCGCTGCTGTTGCTACTACAGTACTACTACTATTACTACTACTATTTTGCTGTTGCTGCTGCTGCTACCACTGCCACTACCATACCACCATCACCACTACCATCACCACCATCACCGCCGCCGTCGTCGTGGTCGTCGTCGTCGTCGTCGTCGTCGCCGCCGCCGCTGCTGCTGCCGAAAACGGGTTGGAAACAGATCTACTTCGTGCGCGCGCTTGATCTCTCACTCGTTCGCACTCACTCACTCGAAGAAGGCGCCCTCGCTATTAACACTATCAAAAACATCAGCTCCAGCGCCTCGAGCGAACGAACGAACGAGCGAGCGCCGCTGTGGCGTGCCGCATTTGTGAGACTCTTCCTTCTCTTCTCTAAGTTGGTTCTTGCGGGTTCGGTGTGTCGGTTTTCCCATTTCAATCTCGTTTTCGCGGGTCTGTCCTTGCAACGTTATTCTTACATTTATGTCCCGCTATCGTTGCGCTTCTGCCTGAAATCGCAATTAAGGAGAGGTCGGACTGTCGGAGTCCGGGTTTCGTGTCGACTAGCCAGTGGACGCGCTATTAGCACTGCGCAGGTTAAGCCGGCGCATTTCAAGGTAACCTAAAAAGTCGCAAAGCGGCGGCAGCGGCAACGGTGGTGACCGACTCAATCACGCCGCTCCAGCAAGCGACGCTTTCTTTGTATCTTTGTGTCTTTTGAGACGTGTTCGAATGTGTTCGTCTATAGATCGCGTTTGCGTTCGATTAAATAGTCGTAAAGCGTTGATGAGATCACTGATATACCAAGTAACGTTTCACCTCGTTTCGACGGACGCTATGGCCGAATTCAATATATTTCCACGCGAGTAACATTGTCGAATGTTTGTCTGAGGAATAGCATCCATTTCTACTTTATCTATAGTTTTCTTATGAAAAAATTGATATGAGTGTGATGAAACAATATAGTTTATTTCAAATTAATACATGCAAATGAATTATGTACTTGCGTGTGAAATATTTATCTGTGTGAAATATGAGTATTTATCTGTATGAGATACACAAATAACATTTGCAATAAAATACAACAAATCTAATAAATTATAGAGGTGCATTATGCATCATGATTTTGCGATATATCGAGGGAAGTGTAATACAGGTATAGTTGATATTTTTTATTGAGTATCATATTATGTTTTACAAAAAGGCAGCTATTATTGAATAAAGTAAACAATTATTATTTGTATAAAAGGATAATGATTACTAATGTAATATAATTTTATAATGGTATTTCATTAATATACATATATAAATGTATATTGCTAAATAAAATATGAAAATTATAAATAATTATAAAACTATCATTTAAAAGTAAATGAAAGAAAGAGACATTGAAGAAAATAGTTGAAAACTGGGTTGATTTGATAGGACTGTTCGTAGTCGAACTAATATACATAATATGAAATAGATATATTTGAAGTTTGGCGAAAACCACTAAGTTTAGTGCTAGTCTCGTATAGCTATAGAGAATAAAAGTAAAGGTCAATCGAAACAAATAAAATGTTATCATAATTTGATCTTAAAGTTATTTATGTATCTAGAAGTTATGTTTATGAGAGAGAATTATCAAATGTCAATTACAATTAATTTATAATTTTATAAATGTGATATGTTCTGACAAGAAAGGATATATCTACTTTATATTTTTTTTGGTTAATTAATGTTTTTTTTTTATACATTTTAGGAGACGGTGCTTACTGAGTCGTGATGTATTGGAGATTCAACAGTTTTTGCCCGAAGATCAACCGAAAGTTAGTGTTGCAAAAGCAGTTAGTGTGACAAAGCGTAAAAAACAACGAGAGTGCTAAAACATTGTACTAGTTGGACTAGAAGAGACATCTCTATTGCGAGTGTCTTATCAAGATAGTTTTTGTCATCTACTATTGTTGGAGCAGAAGGGAGAGGGAAGTAATTTTTCTTTGTAGTGACACTGAGAGCGCACAGTGCAAACAATAAAAATAGGGGGGGCGGTCTGCTGACCGATGGACAAACGGAAGATGATGCCCAAACGCCCTCGTATGGAGAATTTGAGGGGTCCAATTGCCAACGGACCGATCCAAACGCGACCACTGGTTGCACTTCTTGATGGCCGTGATTGTTCTATTGAAATGCCCATCCTCAAAGACGTCGCAACTGTTGCCTTCTGCGATGCACAGTCCACTTCAGAAATACACGAAAAGGTATTTAGAACATTGTAATAAAATAAAATCACTATTATAAGAAAGTATATTTAAAAATATTAGAGACTATATACATAATTATACAGGATGTTCTATAATTAATATTTCTGGGAGTGAAAGAGGATGAAAGTTTGATTAAAAGTTTCTTTTTCAATTTTGGCTCAGATCATTATTTACTGAATTATTCATGATTAAAGTTGATCAATCAAATTCCATCCAGCTGGAATATGCAAAAATACAGCATGCTATGGAACTCCTCGTTCTTACTGTATATTCTCCCGATTAAAATTTCATAATTTTCATATTAATTAATAAATAAACGACTAAATTAATAAATGGGTGGATAAATGAATTTATTGATTTATTTATTAATATGAAAAATTATAATAAAATATAATTTTAATCGGGAGAATGTACAATAAGAGGAACTCTATAGCATGCTGCACTCCTGTATACTCCAGCTGGGCGGAATTTAATTGATTAACTTTAATAGTTAATAACTTGGTAAATAATAGTTTGAGCCAAAATTGACAAAGGAACTTTTAATTCTAAATTTTATTCTCTTTCACTCCCAGAAATATTAATTAAAGGTTGTGAGACATCTTGTATATAAATTTGAATACGGCAAAATATTTTACAGTATTAAAGAATATAACATTTTTTGGTATCATATTAATAGAGTTACACAAGAAAAAATATTGAAGTATTTAAAATTAATAATTAATATTGAAATATTTCTATTAGAATATTAAAATTAAAATATCAGAGACAGAAAAACGTAGAGTGGTATAAATAATAAATCTTAAGTTAAATTCTTTAAAGAAATGATTGTTTACAACAAACTGGTATAAAATATTCTTATAGAATAATTTAAATTAAATAAAAAATGATTTATAAAATTTTTATATTTATCTTGTACTTGTATTTCGTACTTCTAATTTTTACGTTATATCTCTGATGTAGAATATATTTATGCATATATTTGACACATGTAAGAGAAAACATTTGATGAACAATACTATCCAAATGTACTCTTTTTGTTGAAGTAAGTATATTTTTATACGTATAAAATATTTTAATATCACATTTTGAAATATTTTAATTTTTTAAATCATTGTTAATTTAACGAGTAAAATATTCATATGTATAATTTTAAAATTAAAATTCAACAATATTGTTTCAACAATGGTCTTATATTCTTTCATTTTGTCTTTTTTCATAGTACTTTTTTAAATAGTTATTTTTTGTTTTAATTAAAAAAAAATTATATATAAATATATACTTTTATATATACTTTTTAGGATTAATAATTAATATATTAATAATTTAATTTTTATATTAATTTGATTTCTAAATTATTTTCAATATTCTCTTAATTCTTAAACTTCTGAATTAATTTATGTTTTAAATTGAACTTTTTTATTTAGTTTTAAATTTATTAATTTTTGTTCATATCTGGTTATATTTGCTTGGTTATATCTAAAATATATATTTAACATATATTTTTATTTTATAATTTATTTAATGTTACATTTATTGTAAATATTTATTATTTTGTGTCTAATATTTTACATATAATGTTTTTTCTGGAATTATATATATATTTTTTCTTATCTATATTTAATATTTTTTATTTAATATCTTATTTTCTGAAATTATTATATAACTATTATATAATTATTAAAACAAATAACGTGTTTAGAAATAAATATAATATAATGATATTCGTAGGTATTAAATGAAGCAGTGGGTGCACTGATGTGGCATACGATAATTCTGACGAAGGAAGATTTGGAGAAGTTTAAGACGCTTCGAATCATTGTTCGAATTGGTTCCGGTGTAGACAACATCGATGTCAAAGCAGCTGGTGAACTTGGCATTGCAGTATGTAATGTGCCTGGCTATGGAGTCGAAGAAGTGGCTGATACTACCCTTTGCCTCATCTTAAATCTTTATCGGCGCACTTATTGGCTTGCCAATATGGTGCGCGAAGGCAAAAAATTCACAGGACCAGAACAGGTAAATCTTGTTTTCAAAAATATTATGTTATTATATGTATGTATATTAAAAATTAGAAAAGCTATTGTACATGATATTCCATTTTAATTTATTACTTATTTTATCTTTGCAGAGTAAAGTTTAATCAAACATATGTTGGGACAAAAGTTGCATGACCTTTTTAAGTTGATTTTACCATTATTCCCTGTGGAACAAATAATAATAAAATCAATTTAAGAAAATTAATTTTTTATGGGCATATGAAAGTTGAACATGAACATTTTTTAAATTGACATGTATGATTTTCTTATATAATATTTCTTTATTATTCTGCATATAATATTATTCTGCATATATAATAGTATTAAGATAGAGCTATCGAAAAATCAATAATTTTTAAACAATAAGAATCTTAGGAGATCGTTATTAGTTGTGTTTTCAATAATTTATAAAATATTTTATATTTTCACATTTTGACATAAAATATGAAATATCTCTGAACTATTCATTTTTTGATAATTATACTTTAATAGTTTTATTCACAAACTAATGAATCGAATAACGAATCAATTGGTAGAAAAAATATTAATATAAAGAATATACAGTTACTTTTAAAAAATGCAGTTGAATAGAAATTGCATGATTTTTTAAAAATTATTTATTTTTTTTATACCAATTGATTTATCTCATTCTGTGCATCGAAATATTAGGATTTATCAAAAAATTAATAATTTTAGATATTTTATTTCTAAATATGTCAAAATAAAGTATTTTGTTAATTTTGTTGATTTTTCAATATTTTTACCTTAACATTGTTATATGCAAAATAATTGAAATTATATTATGTAAAAATTATACAATTTTATATTTAAAAAAATGGCTATGATTTTCACATGACCATGAAAATCGATTTTTCCAAAGTTAATTTTACCATTATTTATACCTTGTTGGATTAAATAACTTTTGTCTAAACATATTATTGATTTGATCTTGTAAAAATAAAATACTTCTGTCAAGCTAATAGACCAAACGAAGAGATTCAAAAAAAGACCTATTAAATTATTTAGTGCTCATTTTATGTTAATTTGTTCTACAAAATATAATTTTTTATCATATCTCATTTAGAACAAACTTATAACGCTGCTAGTATTATATTAAACTAGTAGGATCATAAGAAAAAAAAAAAAGAAAAATGAAAGCAGACATAATTAGTACCGATTTTGTGCTAATTTGTGCTACAAAACATAATTTTGTCATATGCCACCATTTAGAAGAAACTCGTAGTCCTATTAATTTAATATGAAGCTAACAGGATTACAAGGGAAAAAAAAGAAAAAAATAATAGCAGATATTATTAGTATCGATTTTGTACTAATTTGGGATATATTTCCAAATGATCTCTTTCGTTTCATCTGAAATTTTACACATAAATTCGATGTGAGGAATAAAGTACTCGTGATCTCAACTTCGGAAAATGAAAAAAATTTTTTTATGTAAGGCACTTATATGGAGTGTCTTCATATAAGTAGTTACCCCTTTTTATCTTGTAAAATAGTAGCGAGTTCGATTGGACATACTAATGCATATTAGTGCATATTAAAGCTGTTGTACACTGATTTAATCTGTATAAAAGTGAAATACAAATATTTTGAATTATAAAATATAGATTTCACAACAACACAAGAAAATGTATTGAGGATTTTATGATTTAAATCAGTTTTATATTTATACTAAACACATTTTTAATTTGTGTACGATTTTAATGCGCATCTACTCGAATTTACTATAATAGAACTTCTAACTTTAATTATAAACTTTATTATAAACAAATCATTAGAAAAATCATCTATTAGAGAACGGAGAAATATGTACAGTTTTTGCACGATAAAGTAAATATTTCAATATAAGTTGTTGCATCCGTTCTAATAAGTACAATGACATATGATATGTGATATATCAATATATGATAAAAAGAATATTTTACAATTGTACAAGTTATTTTAGTTTAAAATTTTGCGCGCGACACTATCTCTTTAGTTTCGGCTCTGTGATGTGACCGACTTCTAAATCTCACATGGACGAATGATGTGTAAAAACATGTTGTCATCTGATCAATGCAAGAGTCTGAAGTTAATCATACTATAAGGTGGAAACTGAAAAGGTAGTTGTAAAACTTTAAACTGAAAAAACTTTTATAATTTATAGAATAATTTTGTTATATGATATATTATTGTACTCATTAGAATTTTTATTATATATACGCTACAACTTTTATTATATCGAAACATTTATTTCATCAAAATTATATGTACTTGTCCAGTCTTTAACATCAAGTGGTTATTGTGCTTATTATAGTTATAATTTACAAAATCCAATTTTTTTCTAATCAAAATCAGTAATAAAAGGGAGACATTTTAAAATATCTAAAAAATTTTAAATATCTAAAAAAGCAATTCATTAACAAAAAATTAATAAAAAGTTATTATTTATGTGACAGAAATAATATACTCCTTCGTTTTTGGCTACGTCCATGCTATTAAATATACTACTATCTTTATATCTCTATTATTGGAAATACATTAATATTGTTTAAAATAGTTTTGTAATTTTCTGTATGATCTGAATTTTTCCGCGCATTTCGTTGGCGCGTGTATTTTAGGTGAGAGAAGCAGCGACTGGTTGTGCAAGGATACGGGGCGACACACTGGGTATTGTTGGCCTCGGTAGGATTGGTTCCGCAGTTGCGTTGCGTGCCAAAGCTTTTGGCTTCACTGTCATCTTTTATGATCCTTATCTGCCGGATGGTATCGAGAAATCATTAGGTCTCACCAGGGTTTATACATTACAGGTTTGCAGCTGTACTTGTATAAAACAATACACTATTGCTCAAAAGTATTTGTCTATCTTGATTTTTGTATGAATCTCTTTTATATACTTAAATTCCGTTCTAATTATGCATTCTCTTACATATTGCTTCCTTGCTTCGAAAGTGACATAACTCAAAAAGTATAATTTTCGAATTATTAACATGAATGAATTAAATAAGCATTATTCTATTAGTCCTTAAAAGTGAATTAAATTCATTAAAAAATTGTTAAAATCACAATTCAAAAAGAGTTCATTTTTTATAAGAATTGTAGAACACAAAAATGATAAAAAATGACATTTGATCAAAAATATCATTGAAAAATTATTATTTCTTTTTTTTCCGATATTATTTGTTTGCGAAGAATGTTATTGAGATTTCGGTGGTCTAACGATGTTCGCACGGAATGCAAAAGATCTGAATTTGACCCCGTCCGAGATAATTTTTCCCAATTAAATTATTTACAGATTTTATATTAAGATTTTTTTGAGATGTCTATGAGCATCGAAATTATTAAATTGTGAAATTGTGAAATTATTAAATTGTATTACGACTTTACAATGTGTTAGACTGCCAAATAATAAGTGCATAGTTAGCTTGAACTGAAAATATAAATTCACAAAAGAAATATGATTAGACACGAAGAACCATCTTGATCGAATGGCCTTTTTCACTTATGCGTGATTACTTGGTTAATAATTTCTTGTCAAGTTAAAAAATAGGTTTTCTTTTCTGGGAAGCTCATTTTTTGAATTGTTTCATTTTTTAAATAAAGGAACAATATATATAAAGTAAAATTTTGAGCAAAATTAAACATTATTATTATTAAGTCTAACTAATCTTTCCTAATTTACAAAATTAGGAAAAAGGAATTATTGAAATTAAAAAAGAAGAATTATTAAAATTAGAAAAGAAAAATTATTGAAATTCTTTAATTAAGAAAAATATGGTGAGCAAATATTTGTGAGTGAAGTGTAAATTAGTTCTAGATATTTCTCTAGATATTTTATCCACTTGGAAATATAATATGAATCAAAATTTGTTAAAAGTTTAAGAGATTGTATAAATTCTGCTTATTATTTATTTTATGTATATAAATTTCATATATTATAGAATATCAATATAATTATTGCGTCCATTTAGAAATATAAATTAAATAATGTTGTGAATATGATATGACAAGATATAAATTTCTTATTTCTGAATAAAACATAAATTCTTTAAATATTTGAACAATGATTTGTAACAATTGATTTGGATATTATTCAGAAACTGATTTAGATATATAATATGCAAACATGAAACATTTTTTATGTATTTTATATTAAATTATGAACTTTTCATTATGATGTACATCGTATTTGTCAAGCTGTGTCTAATATTTTAGGAATTAATTTTTGAGGTCACTTATAAAGAAAAATTTACATGAACATATAATAATCTTGAAAGACTTGTTTCAGAGAGATACAGGATGTAAAAAATTATCGTTTTTTCTTAAATAGCTTTTAATTGAAAAAAAATGTGTACTAATAATTAAAAAAATCTCTAGTAGAATATATTGTAATAAAATGAAAAATGTGTGAAAACAATTTGATTTAGTGTAGTACAAGTAGTACAAGTTTGGGATGGTTAATATATTATTTAAATTCTGTTTCTGTGATATATTATAAAACGGCAACTATATGTAGATAAAAAAGAAAAGGTAATACCTATTTATGAGTTGAGTTTGAAGTAGAATGTTTCTTGTTTAAACGACATTAAAAAACAATTTTATAGAATTTTCAATTTTTAATTTTTATTCTATATATATCTCTGAAATAAGATTTTCGAGGTCATACCTTTATATGAGCTTTTCTTCAGAAAAAATTATCTCTAGTTTAAAAATAACGAATTATTCTTACGAAATACTCTGTATGTACAGTATTATAAAGTACAATATTTTATACAAATTTTTGAATTGTATATAAATTATATTTAAATTTCTTAATAACTTTTAATTTATTTTTTAATTGATATTATTTTTTATTATGTTCCAGGATTTGCTGTTCCAATCAGATTGTGTATCTTTGCACTGTACTTTGAATGAACACAATCATCATTTAATAAATGAATATACTATTAAACAGGTATTAAAAATTATAAATATTTGTAAAAATTTTGTTTATATACAGTATAGAGATGTTATTTAATTGTATTAATTTAATTATTTTACAAAAAATTAATTTTGATTATACATAAGTCTTTCTTATGATTATTTAAATGATTTTTTAAATGATTATTTTTTTATTTATTTTCATTTTATTATTTATATTGAAATATTTATAAAATAGATATATTTATAAAAAAATGTTATATTTCAATTTCTTTATACTATGAATTTTGTGAAACTATCATGTGTATATATATATATATATATACACACACACACGTATATATACATATTATATATATGTATTATATATATGTATTCACAAATAAAATAAAAAATTTTTTATTTAAATTATATAATAAAAAGATGAATATATAATTATGTAATTATAATTTTTTAATTGCAATAATACATAACATAATTATAATTATCAATGTAATGTGTAATTATAAAAAATTGTATTGTCTTTGTTTTAGATGAGACCAGGAGCATTTTTAGTCAATACAGCACGAGGTGGTTTGGTGGATGACGACGCGCTGGCCGCGGCGCTCAAACAGGGTAGAATTCGCGCGGCAGCGCTAGACGTCCATGAAAATGAGCCATACAACGTCTTTCAGGGTCAGTCTGCGAATCAGTGTGAGTCTTATCTGTCTCCGCGCCTAACCCTGTCTCGACTGATTATCTTTAACCTTCCTAAATTCCTTCCATAATAAAACGAAAAAAATGACATATACTGATGGAAATTTAGACATTCACATAAATTTTATCGATAGGTCTTATAATATGAAATACAATTATAAAATAATTGTATTATATATTTTTTATATATTTTAGTACATACTTACAAATTGCAAAAGCCTTATAAATAATTATTAATTTTATATTTCAAAATGTATTATTTTTATTTTGCAGAACATTAATAGTATAATCGATAAATTTCACAACTCAGAGAATATAACAGTAGGCTTATGATATAGTATTCTCTAATCTTGCATTCTTGCCAGATTCAATATGTTCCCTGAACGAATTTTTTAAATTTATCAGTTATACTATCAATATAAAATTTTTTATAAAATACATTTTGCCATATAAAATTGCCATTAAAAATAATTTTTACAATTGGTGTTAGTATGTACATTGGTGTTAGTGTATTCTAAATATATAAAAGAATAATATCGCTGTTTTATAATGTCTTAATTTTTTATATGATCACTCGATAAAATAAAAATTTATGCGAGTGTCTAAACTTTCATAAGCAGCAGTGCAAATCTTTTTAAATAGAGAAACAACGAAGATGTATATTTTACGGTGAAAATAATTTTATAACATTTCTATATTATTGTATGTAGAGTGCATCATACAATTGGAATATTTTCTAGTACTTACTCCATTAAAGAAAAAAAGAAAGTACAGGCAAAAATTAAATGGTATAATAATAATGTTTTTCCATTAACTTATATTTTTTTGTAAGTTAAATTTACGATGGACTGAAAAATGTGATTACATTTTTTTCTGTAATCCTACATTTTTTGCATAGAATCATACATTTTCTTAAATAGATTCTTCTGATTCTATACATAAAAATATTAGAATAAGATGCTCGAAAATTAAATATTCATATCAATTCATTTTCACTGTGTCATATATATTTTCTGAAGAATCATTCTGCATTATTAATTCACAGATATATATCTTTGATTTTCTTGATCGTCGATGTATATTGCATAGGTCCATTGAAAGATGCACCCAATCTTTTGTGCACTCCACATGCCGCCTTCTACAGCGACGCGAGTTGTACCGAATTACGTGAGATGGCAGCGAGTGAGATACGACGGGCGATCGTCGGACGCATACCCGACTGCTTACGCAACTGCGTGAATAAGGAATATTTTCTTTCCTCGACCGGGTAAGCGCCCTCTCTCAGCCAGACTTTGCCTGTCTCCCTCTGTCTCTCGATTTAAGAATAATAAAGTCTCTTACAATTTGTTGAATGAAAAGAAAAGTGTAGACAGATATTTTTATATACATACATACATACATACATACATACATACATACATACATACATACATACATACATACATACATACATACATACATACATACATACATACATACATACATACATACATACATACATAC
>Ga0157363_1005010_pt1 | contig 12319 bp, 2 predicted proteins | sample AttsexASBM1_FD_111477 | JGI IMG/M metagenome (GOLD analysis project Ga0157363, IMG submission 111477) | Fungus gardens microbial communities from leaf cutter ant in Ribeirão Preto, State of São Paulo, Brazil - Atta sexdens ASBM1 | ecosystem: Host-associated > Fungi > Mycelium > Unclassified ...
ACACACACACACACACACACACACACACACACACACACACACACACACACATATACACATATATAAAATATTTATATGTCGTGCTATATACAATGGATAATGTCAATAATAAACATTATATTCTCAATAATCGTGTACGTAAATTTTTTGATCACATAGTATATGTCAAATATGTTATATAAATGTTATTTTTGTATATATAATTTGATTTGAGAGTTTTTGATTATACCCTCATTTATTTCTTAAATTATATTTTTATTTTGTCTATATTTCAGCACGTATTTATTTTATTTGTTATTTAGGTAAGGAAGTTGATTGGGTTCAGTGTGATGGTGGCTGCGAAGGTTGGTTCCATATGCATTGTGTCGGATTGGATCGTACAGAAATTGCGGAGGAAGATGATTATATTTGTAGCAACTGTAAAGAAGCCGATCAAAGTGCATCGGTAAGGAAAAAAGTGTTCGGAAAAACATAATGTATACCGTTTTTTCTCCTTTTTTAATTTTGTAAAATTCACAAGAACGTGTACATTATCGGATTCTGTATATTATCATCGTATACATCGGCCACATTTTACATTTTGTTTTATATAATAAATATGCATGCGAACATATGTAAACATCCCACATCGTGAAATTTAATTCGACAAGATTTCACTTTTCCGCCTTTATTACATTTGTTTCGTTATATATTCGACTATAGTTTTAAAAGAGGCAGTCTTTTTTTTATGTTGAACATAGTCGAGATCCGCGCCAGATTCAGTTGAATCATTAGGCCTGGATGCACTTTTTTCCCTTTCTCAGTCCCAGGAGTACCATGGCAGTACCACTGACACGGAAGCTGGTGTCTAGGAAAACGACATTCTTCGTCCTAGGATTCACTAGCCCACTTCGTGTCGTCTGCTAGCTCCGCACGAGGCTCCGGGGCGTTTGCGATAATAACGACTCTCGATTTATCAACTCGCGATGCAAAGTTAATAATTAATAATTGTTTTTTTTTTTTATCAAACTATTACAAATCGTATATTATTCGAGCATAATTTACGAGCGAACGAGCGAGTGAGCGAACTTAAGATGCAAAGTATTATAGCATAATCGCGCGAGACTTATGATACAGCGATCTTACATTGATAAACATTTCTTTATCAGTTGTGGCTTTCATATGTATTTGCCAAAATATTTTTAAATGCTAAAAGCATCGCTAGTCAGTCTACATTTACCTACATCTATGAAATTTCTGTTCACAAGTAGAAACAATACTGCACAATGCATATTAAAAAATTGTTTTTGTGCTTCCACACACATACGCGCGCGTGCGCATCTCCAAATTCAATTGAACGAAGATATGAATGCCCATTTTATCTTAATACGCACGATTATGAAAATATTCGTCTGTATCTCGTCTGTGTTATTTTGTTAGATTGTTATTTTGTGAAAAATTGTGGATTTCATTTCATACCGACAGCGGACGAATCACGGATGAACCGTGATGTACGCGTTTATAATTATATAATCGATTTGTCCGAAAAAGAATGTTAATTCCATTTTTTGAATCTTATATCGCGCCTTTCTCTGTGAATAATACGAAGTAGTTTCTACGCGAGATGATTAATTATTTATGATTACGGGATTGCATCATTTGCAGCAACTTTAAATACACGGTCTATAATACGTGTTACCTTAACTATTAAGATTGGTATACCTTGAAATAAGGGTACATTACAAATTGACCCAAACAACGATGATGTTACGCTGCGAAATATTCTCAGTACAGCGATGATTGCAATCAGTCCGTTTCCGGAATACATTGTTACGTACTGTTGCGTCATTGAGGCGAGATGTCCGTCGATTTTTTGTATCGGCTTTTAAAACATCTATTGAGTGCACAAAGTGACAAGCGAGGATTTCCTTTACACCGATCGTATGTACAGAATAGACTGAGAGATGTGTGTATTACAATTAAATTAGATTGTATACATATAGGGTATTAGAATATATCAGAATATAGAAACGTAAGCTATAGTTTGTATAAAATAAAAGGAAACGATTGAGACAAGCAGATAAATTAGCATATCTACTCTGCCTTCCCGAAATAATAATCTGTAAATATTCGCTGTTTTTGCACCAGAGGCTACACAACTTTTATTGCGTTTTGCGTTTATTATTTCTCATCATAATTCTATGATTCTGTTCATCTTATATCTTTTTATCTTTGTTAATTTTTTAGAAGGGAATGTCCCAAACCTCTAATTACAGTAGCTGAATCTTATAATGTTCCTTTTAATTTCAATTGACAAAAATGATCATTATTTTTCGTGTAAATATTCTTACGTAATATCTACATGAACTAAATTATAATTGATATAATATATAATTAATTATTTTATTCTTTTATGCTATCATTTATTATATAAAAATAAATAATATTAATTTTGATTTTTCTTAAATCTCTTAATTGTCAAAATTGAGAGGTTGCCTTATATTGTTAAATACAACTTTTATGTATTATATCATATACAATGTGGTAAAATTATGCTTGTATTTCAAAGAGAGTATATAATCAAATAATATTAAGAAGATACGTTAATAGATTACGAGATTTATTAGAGAAGCAATTTTATGAAGAACGTTGATTTTTGCGATAAGTCTTTAACATTTTCCATTAAGAATGTTACTCTTCTATAGTAGAACGTCTTATCTAAATTAATATTGAATATTTGAATAAATGTTGATTCTAATACGAATTTGAAATTTACTCTAATCTTTATAATTATTATTTGATAAATTTGTGTTGCTTCATATTACGTAGTCCATTCAATGCGAAATGTGCGCGGAATGCAGAGTGTACAGAAGAATTTTTATTTTAGGCCAAATCGCAAATAAAAATCATGGACGAGTCTGAGAGAAAAAACTTTATATATAATCTTACTGATAAACAAGTAAAAAATCTTGAGTTTGAATCTTTCAAAAAATCTAAAGAATCTTTGAGTTGTAGCAAAAACCCGAAAAATTAAATCAACAGCACAGTGTGTTTTAAATAGTTGTATACTTGTTGGACAAACTTTGACGTTTGATAAACGAGTTTTCTAATGAACACATAAAGTCATTGTTCTATCGTTAATTATAGCATAAGAGAGACTTTGAAGAATTCAATTAAATAGAATTTATTGTAATACAAATACTAATTCTATTGAAAAAAAATCTAGCCACTTGTACATCATCGGCAATGAGTATGCTACGTTTTATTTAAAACAGGCTGTGAAACAGAAAGAATTGATGAGACGCGTACACATATATTTTTGTATATATCAATAAGACCTGATAATCGGTAATTTTGATTGTTGTTGAACGTGACACAAATAACGCAATGGATTTCTAATGATAACATTTACAAGAACGCGAACATTAATCGCGATATTTCGATATTGTCTTTATTGTCATTATTTTTCGTTTCTTAATATAAACAATATGAATTAATTTCAAAAAAACCGAAACGCAAAATATTTTTACTTGAAATATTTTGCATCCGACAGTTACTTTAGCTTTGTTCAGCGTATATTAAAAATACATTATTGTAAGCAGAATGAAAAATTATCAGTATCATCCTATGTGTTCTAGTTAGACTACAGTACATCATCGTATTGTATCATTTTGAATTATTAATTACTCGTTGGATACCTAAGGCAAGTGCCTACATGCGTTTCTAACACCTATTACGTGCATCGACTTTCTCATTGTGCGCAAACATCTCAGTAGTATCATTCTCAGCGTAATATGAGATAAATGTGTAAATGTATTAAATTAGCATAAATTGCTCGTGATTATTTAGTCCAGTGAATCATGGCGACGTGAATATTACATTTTTACGCAACTAGTTTTACACTCTACTTTGATATACGCATACACACGTACATGCATACACAACGAAATTTTTTTTAAAATATGGATATTATATTTTTAGAAGATACTCGCGAGCAGTTTTGAAGAAAAGAAACATTTTCACTTATTAGAGCGGTTTATTATTAGGATATGATTTTTCATATTTAGCGTCTTGATATTGTTTTTTTTTCTTATATGAATTTACAGCCTTTAATCAATTACAGTCACTATTAATTAGTCTTCTACACCGAGTGAATATTACGAATGATTCCGATATTTGGTTGCGAATTTACGTTCTCGAATCTCTACCGTAATTTACTGTAATTTATTTTGAAATCTCTCGACCAGTGCGTAATTTAAGCGCCGTCGAAAAACTATAAAATGAAATATTTCTGTAATTTCCAACCGAAGGCTAACCTAATATGTGTAGCGATAAAGGTATCACTTCGCAATAGGATCTTATTTAAGACAGAGTCTTGCTCTTTTCGATAAGAAAGCGATTTACTTCTTGTTGCATATATTATCGTAGATGTATCTATGAATAAATCACTTGACGTCAAAAAAGCCGTTATCTAATTCTCGATAGTATTTCATACTTTTGAGTTTATATGATCATAAATGATTATTGATATTATTAGATTAGATTCTTGATATTTGCTTTTAATATCCGATAACGTCCTTGTTATATCCCTATTTTTGCCATTATATTTTTAATCGTTGTAAAATGTAGAACTGTTTCCAAATTTCGTAAAATTTTTTCAAGTATATATAGAGGAAAGGCTCCTATTATGAGATACCGAGTTCATTTTGGATAAATGCTAGAAGTCTATGAGCAGAATTTAAAATAATAATAGATCATTTTCAAGAAAATTTAATAAGCTTTAAGATAATGTTATGTAAAATTTAATTCAAATTCTATTTTTTTTTTAATTAAAGAAATATAAAAAATGAGCAAATCGCAAAGTTAAAAAATTGTATTCCTAATATGAGATGCCCCGAGAAATCGATAATGAAACACAAAATACATCAATATTGCAATTATAAAACTTTATTTATTTAATGTTTCTAAAATACAAACAAACATGGCCAGTGTGCACGTAAAATAAGCATGCGATGCATTATACTCAGGATTTGTCCTCGTTAGTTGGAACCAAGCATCACAGAATGGCATTCGATGTTCATTTCGATTATCCTTTTTATTATTGTACAATAACATTTATAATGATTTTTACTATGACATAGGAACATAGATTATACAGGTCGACAAAATTTAGGGAGGGTCTTGTGTTTTGAAAGATATTTTCGTAGTATTTTGATGCTGAAAATGACTGTTGCCCTTTTTTTCCATTACTCTCCATTTTTTAAATAATCGCAAAAACAGTTTTTTTTCAGAAGTTATTGAATTTAAAGCGCCAAAGCTGCTTGCTCGTCACCTACAGTGCGTGATATCTTCTCGAGTCTGATACATAACCATCAAATACAGGAGCATATCGTATAGATTTTTTTGATCAATCTAATTTCAAATCTAAAAAATTGAAATGCCGGATCCAATATGGAGGACAAGAATTTCAAAAAATCCATACATGAAAATCGAGATCTGGTAATTTTATAAGTCTCTGATTACTACTGCAGTAATCACAATTATTGAAAATAGCAGATCCAATGGCGATAAATAATAAGTAAATATACACGGAATGGTAATTTTAGCATTACCCTTATTGTAATAAGATGATACCTTCATGTGATACCTCCATATAAGATGGATAACGAAAGGATATCGTGTACTGTAGGTAACGCGCGGCTGCTTTGGCGCTTTAAATTCAATTCAAACTTCTAAACAAATGGTCGGAAATTAGTTTTTCAAAAAAGGATTTAAACTAGAAACATATAGCTATAAGTATAAATAAACAAATATTTTTTACGCCTTTTTTTCTTTCGAATTATTTGGTTTTATATTTCAAAATTTGTCAATTTTTTCGGTTTTTTATGATTTTTCCAAAGTTTTTTTGTTTGCGGTTTGCATAAAACATTTTTATAAGCATCGAAAAAATATTTTTAGTATTGTTGAAACATTCTGAATTAAATGCCGCAAAATAGACCTCAATATCATTTTTTATTTAGCCGGAAAAAATTAATAAAAAGCTTACTTCCAGGAAAAACTGTTTTTGCAATTATTTAAAAAATGAAGGATGATGGAAAAACTGACAACGTAATCATTATTCAGTGTATCAAAATCTTACGGAACAATCTTTCAAAACACAAGATTCCCCCTAAATTTTGTCGGGCTGTGATACTTTTCAATCCAAAAATATAAATTTATGATGGAACTAATAGATAGCGTTTGTTAGTTTAGCAGAAACTCCGCTATCTCATAATAGAGGGGTTTCCTCTATTAATATTAGTGAAAAATTTATACTTTGCACGTAACGATCTAAAATTATCCAGACAACACGAATGTTCAAAAACGAGACAAATGACATCTTAAGACACTTAAAAGAGATGTTCGAGACATTTTTTTATTTTTTTAAAAGACATTTAAAAAAAAATATCTTTAATACGTTTTATGTCCCAATTTTAGACTTTTATCTACAAGGTAAATTTATTTAAAAGAAATATTTGTATGTCTTTGATATCGCGCAAGTGATAAAATTTACATTTTTCTATTATTATTCTAATAGACGTGCATTCTTGGAAAACTTGAAAAATGATTTCGAAAGATGAAGTCTCTCTCGAAATGGAGAATGCAGGACGATTTATCTCTCAGTCTCTCGCGAGGTAACATTTTTTGAAAGGTCGATGTCCGTGGAAGAATATTTATCGTGATAGGAGAGATAGAATGTCAATAAAGAGGAACATGAAAAATCGGGGAAAACATGAATTTCTGACTCAATGTGACGACACATTCTGAAATGATGACACCAAGAACACTTTTTGTATAAGTCATTCAACATCTTGCATAATTTAGATAATTCTAATTACTAATTAACAATCACTAATTAATTTGCTAACATTCCAAGCTTTGTAGTCATATGTTTTTGATTTCCTCTAATAAGGATCTTCCATTTCTGGAAAGTTCATATTGACGGATGTTAATAGGATCTTAATTTCAATTGCCAATTGTAAGTTGAAGATAACTTCAATAAGAGTCAAAAACATACTTGTAAGATCATATTATATTTTTATTTTAATTATTTATTATTTTATTCGCGCATCAATTACCGCGCTATATTCATATTTACTGCTTTTATGCTTTAATATCACCGCAATTGTATATATAACTTGTTAGATAATTAATTCTTTTAATAATTTTTATTTTTTTTCAGATATAATTTCCAAATAAAATATTGAAAATGCTTTTCTTTTCTGTCTACGATTAACTTTTTCCCGTATTTGATCTAGGTAATCGTACAATTATTCCTTTGTTGTAACGAGAATTGCAAAGCGAAACGATGAGAACGTAAATGTGTCAAACTGTTTCGCATACATAAGCATCATGATGCATTTCCATATCGTGAAGAGTAGACGGATTGGCCTCAATGACGATAGGAGTGAGTCAATCTAAACTTTTTTCGACTCAACGTATATTAAGCTACTTTATTTGTGAATCATCACTAATAACGCGATTTTGTTTTAACGCGAGATTCTATGAACTATATTGTACTATCGTAAATTATCCATAATTTTATTAAAAATGTAGAAGTTTTTATAAGATAAATCATAAATTATTAAGGTACTATAAATAAATTACATTATACATACAAAGGTAGTGAATTAATTATATGAATTATTTAAGATCAATGATATTAATTATTAAAACACGTGTCGATTATACAATATTTGTATCAAATAATAAAACTCTTATTTATATTAATTTTTATATAAGGTGTATTAAAAATCTGAAAACGGTTGAATATTTCGAAAGCAAAACATTTTTCAGAAAAATGTTTCAGACAAAAGTTGTAGGGTTTAAAAAAATCTATTCACTGATCACATTCATTTGACCTTGAGTGGCATCGCTAAGGTCAAATTAAGATCAAATTGATTTTTTAAAATGGAACTATTTTTGTTAGCAGAATTTAATAGCTGATAGCAAACACTTTTCAAAACACTATAATAAAGTTTTTATTAAACACTTTTCAAGTTAAGGCTTGAAAGTTACAGTATCGTCGCGGCATTAGCATTACACAAGGTATTCGGCTGACGGCTAAAAGTTCTTGAATGCTTCAAGATCATATTCTGGATAATATTTGCCAAAATTTGAAAAGCCATTGGAGGTTGCAATTTTTATTTTCATTTTAATACAATAATGAAAACAAGAGGAATAATCTCCAATGGTCTTGATTTTGAATAAATGTTATCCAGAACATGATTCTGAACAACATTCAGTTAGATTGCCATAAAAAATAGGGTATCCATTTAAAAAAATTGATTTGACCTGACCTTGGCAACGCCATTCAAGGACGTGATCAGTGAATAAAGCTTTTCAAACCTTATACTAAAAAAAAAAAAAAATTGGCTGTTACAATAAATTAGGTGCTAAAATGTAGTATAGCATTTTTAATTGGTTGCAAGCCAATTTTTGGTTGCTAATTATTGATTATATTAGCCTTATCCGTAACGTTATAGGATTTCGATTGGCTAATGCAATAAAAAAATTGGTTGCTGCAGCCATTTAAAAATGCTATGCCATATTTAATCATTTAATTTGCTGCAACAACCAATCTTTTCTTTCAGTGTACAATTTTTATCTGAAATTTTTCCCAAAAATGCTTTGCTTTCGAGATATTCGATCGTTTCCAGAATTTTGACCTGTATATGGATGTTTTAAAATAAAATGTAATTGTACACATAATTTATTACAATATATTATTTATTTTGAGTATTTTAAGTATTTTAAATATATGTCTATATATATATATATATATATATATATATATATATATATATATATATATGTGTGTGTGTGATTTTATATTTTTATTTCCAAGAGGAAATTATTATATACAAAAATATTATTATACGTAGATAAGAAATTATTTAAGAATAAGAATTGGAATAAGCAATAATTCAATAATGAAATTTTTTATAATTATTAGGAAAATATATCTATGCACAAGAAATAAACGGCCTAAATTCAATTCAAATTCTTTCAGAAAATTGTAATATGTCAAACTGAAGTGAGTTGCAACTGTTGCAAGTCGCAATTGAAGCAAGTTGTTTAATTCAGCTCGTATAAGTACAGTAATCGAACAATACACAAGTGAAAAATTCTGCAAGTACAATTCAGTAATTGAATATTCAGATTAAACAATTCGGCGTACATTCAAACACCTTATGAATAACATGTGTACATTAATCAAAATCGCAAACTGTCGCAAGCAAGGTCACCAAGCCGAACGGCACGCGGCCAGCGGCACCGGGCACTGTCGATGTCCTGTCGGGCATGGTAAGCGCAGAAGCACTTCGGGTACCTTCGCGTGTTCCCGACAACAGTCGGTCCGCTGGAGCGCACCGCCCGCGCCGCGCCGCGCCGCGCGGAGTTTGGAGTATCGCTCGCGCGCGCAGTCCTCAGCACTCAGCAGTCGGAGCAGTCCTAGCTGCGACTCCGATCGTGTCGAATGTTACACGTTTGACACTGGCAGACTAACTGTAGAGTTCCAAAATTCGCTTTTGCCAAACGGCTGAGCGGTCGTTTCTGATCGGTATCGAATATTTATCGTGCGTTTGTGTTGACGCAAAGACATCGAGTGAGAAAATTGTCTCCGTCGAGTGACCGTTGCACGTTGCGCGCCGCGCCGTATCGTGTCACGACGTATACGGCGTCATCGGGCCGAGAAGGACGGACGAATCGAAAGAGGAAGAGAGAGAGTGCGAGAGGGAGGGAACCGAAGGGCGTAGAGAGAGTGAGGGAGAAGCAGCGGCCGTGCCGTAGTGGAGAAAGGAAAGACGGAAGGATTATATATTCGGACAACATGGCCACCGCGATCGACGACCGGCAGGAGCTGTTGGAGCAATTCAAAACGGTGAGTCTTTAATTGATATGTCTTTAATTAATAATTGACATATTTCGGATCTCGCTTGTCGAGGGTGGCGGATTTTCTCTATTTTCCGCGATTCGGCGGTGCCGCGGCACCGACTATCGCACGGTTTTCTTATCGATCGCCGGTTTTATCATCACCGCGGAAACCCACCCTCGTGCCGGAGCCGCAAGGCCGACTTTAGCCGACGTAACGCCGTACCGCGCCGGGTGTCGCCGCCCTGTCACCTCCTGCGCAGACTTTCTGTAATCAGACTTGCACTCGGAAGTATTGCCTTAGGGCCTCAATTTTGCTTCATCGGTCGTTTAACGTCCTTTAAAAGTCATTCGATCCTATTCACCTCAGGCAAAACGAAGTTTACAAAACTCCTTTCGAAATTTTCCTTTCGATCATACATATATATGTATTACATAGATAATTTAAGATCCTTGAGGCATTACAAAATTCGTGTAATTAATTCAGATTATTTTAATTGTATTGTAAAATTATTAATATATAATAATTAACATTGAATAATTATGTAATAATGATTGATAACTACACAAAATTTATACGAGATTATATTTGATTATATTTATTACTGAATGTTATATATGTATGTTATAACGAAGAGAGAGAGAGAGAGAGAGAGAGAGAGAGAGAGAGAGAGCGCACTTAGGCAATTGTACAAATATCGTTCTATATTCCAAATATCCTAGGAGATATATCTTTGATTGTCCTCTTTACCGTTTTTAGTTTCTACTGCGATCTTAAGTCGGAGAAAAAAACGAAAAACAGGTAACGCCCTTCGATCGGTCCGATTGTTGTGGTATGTGAGAACCGTTGAATGAGAAGTTAATATTAAACGTTTCGAACCGGTCGGATACGTAATCGCGATTGCCAGGAACACCGGTGACCTGGTCGTTTCAGACTTTCGGAGTGGCACGTGCATGTGAACACCATCATACCACTCATTATATCGCTACGTGCAGGCTATACTTCTCGTGTTTTCCTCATATCTACATATATTTACCGTCGATCATTATGCCCGTGAAATCCAAAATTGACGACATTCGTTGTCGTGGATGTTTGTGTAGACTCGACTGTTTAATGTTAAATGTATATTATAAATTATTTCAGTTCTACGCGCTTCACGATAAACCGCGTGCGATTCAAAATATTCGATATATTTAAATATTTCCATATTTCCAAAAAATTTACTTTGACATGGTTATTGAACGATTAAAATTTAAGTTTAATCGTTGATTGGAATTACGAACAGACACGCGGCGCGTCTACAAGTTGGTTTACATCTCGTGCAGTCTGGCGCAGTGATTTGTAGAGGAAGTTTGATCGATGCATCACTTCTCTCGCCCACGCATCTTTGCAATGGGCACGATGCAGTTAAGCTAAATACATAGTACAGATGAAATATTTCCAAACATTGATAACGGCCTACGCACTACTTACTTATTCAATAATATTATTCTTTGAGCACTATTAGCGATCGTGTGTTATACCAAAACTGGTATAACATGAAGCAATGATGTTGCTTTATGCTCGATATTAAGATAATAATTAAGATTATTATACAATGATTAGTAATTTCACGAATGTATATAGTAATCCGAAGATTATTAACAATACTAATAATCTCTTTTATCAAATAAAAATCAAACAGTATTTTATCTTCCAATTTTTGCAAATTAATCTGTATAATATGCGAATTAGAACTTATCGTACATTATTACTTTATCGAAATCTGTTAAACTTTAGATAGCGAAAGCTGAACATTCATATTGAGAGCGCACGTTTTTCAATTGTAGTTTACACTTGCATGTTTACTCTTCGGATTGAATCTCTGTTCTGATTTATACGCTTCATTTCACGTGTAGACAAATTAGATAAACCACAGATCTGTTTGCCGCGGCTTTTGGAAGTGCAATCAGTCTCGTTGCCGCACGATTGCACTTTGCTCTCCGCGACAGACTTTTCACGGTTGGTCGATCGGCTGTGAATGCGCAGCAGCTCGTTTCCGAGATCGTTTTTTCTCTCGCCTCCGTGACTCTGATCGTTCGAAAGGCGACCTGATTTTCGATATAACACCTTTGCGGTTTAATGCAATATCGGGAAATGAATTCGATATCAAATATTCTGTTTTTTTACTCTAATATTATTTTTTTTTTATTACACGCAACAATCGTTCGTCGATTCCTATTTTATGTAGAATTTTAGTTCATTTAAAATTAATATATTATTTTTGGAATTACAAATTGATTCTAAATAAAATGATGTTTTAAGTATACATTTAAGTATGCGAGAGTATGAAGTATGTGAAATTTTTTTAATCATTATATTGCAGAGCGATATCACAAAATGCATTATCTTATAGCGTATATTTCCGCGAAAATATTTTTGCGGAAT
>Ga0157363_1005011_pt1 | contig 12318 bp, 5 predicted proteins | sample AttsexASBM1_FD_111477 | JGI IMG/M metagenome (GOLD analysis project Ga0157363, IMG submission 111477) | Fungus gardens microbial communities from leaf cutter ant in Ribeirão Preto, State of São Paulo, Brazil - Atta sexdens ASBM1 | ecosystem: Host-associated > Fungi > Mycelium > Unclassified ...
AAACAAATTGCATTCTAAATACATATTTAATATTAATTTTTTATAATTTAAATATTGTAATTTAAAAATAAAATTTGACACTTTTAGTTTTATTATCACAATTTTCATAAAGTTGAACTTAAAAGTTAAATTTAAAATTAACTTAATTAGATTTTGGCTATTCCAGAAATTTAATTTAAACTCCACTTTATTTTGGATAACTCATTTTTGAAACTATAAAATTTTTATTAGATATAAAATTTTAAAGAGAATTAATTTTATCGATAAAATAGTTCGAAAATTAAAGATACAACGGTAATTCTAAAACATTATATATATATATATATATATATATATATATATATATACATATATATATATATGAAGTGATGTGAAGTAAAATGAAGTGGAGGTACACTGAGTTGAAGTGAACAGTCTGAGGTGGGACTGAAGGTAATGCATCATATTAATGACAACACCAATGAGGATCTCTATAAATTCGAGAGTGTTGAGTGCTGCACCAATTAAGTTCTATGTCATTAAGAGGAGATAAAGGATGACGCACGCCTGTGTTACCATTTCTGTTAAGCGAGGAGAAAACGTCTTCGTCTCTGAAGGAGAACGGCAGTCTATATCCAAGTCAGTCATCCTTTGTAATTTTTGGTGCTGTATAAGAACAGTGAGTTATCACTCGGAAGAGAAAAAGAGTTGAAGGATCCTTTATGCTGGAGAGAGAGAGAGAGAGAGAGAGAGAGAGAGATAGAGAGAGAGAGAACATTGTAGCGGTGCTTACGAAGAGCATGCATCCATTGTGTGGCACATCGCGTTAACACATACGGAAACGGTGTAATGGGGAACTATAATAAACCAAGTTACTTACTGAAGGCAAGAGCTGTAATAGAGAGAGAGATTCGCTAAGTGGCGCTAAATATGCTTGATAGAATTGAAATAGCGACTAATGTAAGATTGTTATCTGCAACAATTTGTACGATGTCAAGAAAATGGCCAAAATAATCCATCGCTAAACGAATATTAATAAATGTTGATGTCTAACTTAAAAATTCATATGGATTCATCTCCTCATAAATAAAAATTTAGAATAATAAAAAAATTAAATATCACTAATTAAAAGTATATCATTAAAAACGATAACAATATAAATATAGACTACATTTATATTAGGTATAATATAAATAAAAACATTCCAAATTTAACAAATGGCAACTATTTTACAATAAAAGATTATCCGTCATAACAGAAAAGGTATTCCATGGCCACTGTACTATTGAGCGCAACAAATCACCCGTCGCTTTTCAATTGTGTGACGTGCAGTTTTGCTGCAGATGCGTTTTTCCGGCGCATCACGGTGATCGGTTTTTTCCCTCCGATACAATACTAGCTGTCGCGACTTGGCCAATAAACGTGTCGACAATCCCGATTCCAATCGAAACGAGCCGAGAAGGCGACGTGCGGCATTCGCGTTGAAAGAAGAAAGAAGAAAGAGCTAGGTGAACGCGGTCGAGTTTGAGGTAGCTTCAACAGCAACCGCATCCACCTGTTCACGAAAGCGATTAATCCTGGCACCCGTTCGTGCGTCGGAAACGATTCGAATTAGAGACGGCGCTCTCGCGGAGGCATGTTCACCCAATGAGAATTAATCCAATAAATTGTCTACACGCAAGAAAACTGGATGGAACGCACAAGATGTCGATGTTCGATTGTAAAAAGAAGAAAAGAGAGAGGATATCAGCATTCGCGAAGGCAAACGCAAAGAGAAAAAACGAAGAGCGAGATGGCGATGAATCGTTAGAGAAGATCGTGGCACGAATTTTTGCAATTCTTTATCGTTAACCAGAAGCGAAAGAATAAAGTATTAACGAATTCAAAGGTTGCGCGACGATGGCTCGACCGTCGATTCATCAGCGGTTGGTCAAAATCAACGGCATGCACGCGAGTAGCTTGGGATCGGACCAGTTAGCTGGTTAACCACTTAAATATCTTCAGTGGGCGAACTGTGGTACGCAAGTGCAGCGCGAATGCAGCGCACGGCAGTATACCGCATACGGCATTAACGCGATTGGTTCGCGGCTCAGGAATTGGAGCGACCGCGGCACTCGGCTGCTACCGCGCCGCAGCATTACCAGATTTACCGCTAATTACATAATACCCGACGACTTACGCTGCTGCATAAATCACGCAGCGCGTGACATCGCTTAACCGTCCTATAAATCCGTAGTACCTTTACTGTGCGCCTATTCGCCACCGTTACCGTCAGCTTATACGCGAACGCCGTACTCCCAGTCGAAACTTCATCTGGGAAATGCATTTTCCCATTTCTCTCACGCGTACATCCGCAATAGATTACACTTTAACAAGTCGATGCACGCAGGGATAAATTAAATTACGATCTGGCTGCTGTAGTCATTGCATTAAGATTAACAGTATAATGAAAATATAAAGACATACTTTTCATTTTTATTAGCTTTTATATTATCTTTTATTATCAATATCAATAATTAATAATAGCTGAAATAATGCAGAAAAAATTATTAAAGCAAACGAGTAAAAATCATTTTAAATTAGCACACTGAAAAAAAATATAGTCAATTTTAATAAATATTTAGTTGAATACTGCCAACTAAATATTTATTAAATATAAATATTTATTAAATATAAAAAAATATATTTATTTGATACAAGAAATGTTAATTTGATTTAACAATCATTTTTTTTAACAAGTATTTACTTGCTGTAAGTAAATGTTTAGTTGGCAGTATTGAACTAAATATTTATTAAAATTAACTATATTTTTTTCTCAATGCATAAATTTTTATATTAATCAAATCAATAACTGTTTCATTTAGAGAAGTTTCTGTTATAAATTATTCGATACGTTATAAATTTAAAAACCGAAAGCACTGTTCTCTATGTGCAATTTATAAAATTATGGCAATAAATATTATTAAATATATTATTAAATATAACATCATACTTAATACAATAGTCAGTGTATAACATAATATAAATTACAATACAAAAATGTATTAGTATCTGTCGAGATAATGTTGTATCTAATTATCTCTCCTTGTTCTCTTTGTTATTTTGTCCCAACGCTTCTATGGATACATAAAGAACCTTTCATTAATTATTCAGAAAGTAGCAGTTTTGTCGTCGGTTCCGCCAGGAGATCAGTTTTCAATCTATGCTACTACGGTATAATAAGATTGAGGGGACCGGTAGTCAAGTATGGGGAGATATATAGAAGTACTTGTGAGACCATCAAGAGAGAGAGAGAGAGAGAGAGAGAGAGAGAGAGAGGACGTGCACCACGTGCATCAGACCGAAGAGCGTTAGGTGCAATAATGTTGGTGTGCCGCGTCGACAGCCCGTACGTCGGAAGAACATTAAAATCTGTTCATACATATGTATAAACGAACTCAGGGTGGAACAATATTAAAAACGGATTCGAGAAAAATAGAAAAAAAAAAGAGAAGGGAACAAGATGCAGGGAACACGTCAAGGCACTGATAGTGCATAGGTCAAATTGAATTTTTTCTATTTCTTTTAAGTTTATTTAATCGATTAATTCGTACATTCACACAGAACAAAATGTAGTAGGGACGAAAGTGAGACCATCAAGAAAAAATCAGCAGAACGATTTGTTTAATAAGCAAGGAAAAAAATGAATTGACGACAGAACATAACGCAAATTTAATAACTAATGTAAATTATAAAAATGCAAAGATAATAAATCGTGGAAAATATTTAGATACTCTTTTTATATTGTTATAAAAATTTTTTTCTTCGATATTTTACCTTTGCAAGAAAAATTTCAAAGCAAATTTTAATAAAATGAATTAAATACACAAATTTTTTAAATATTTATGTTAGCATGTATAGTTGTTTCATTTTTTATTTGCACATTTACGCTAATTTTTAATGCCTTCAGGTACTTTCATAAAATATAAAATTAATGAAGCAGCGAGCTGCTCAGAGTTATATGTATAAGGCTCAGAGGTTAATGGATACTCCTGTTTCAATCATTTACTAATAGGAAGTAAATATAAAGTATATGGCTTCGTGATATTAAATTTCAGACTCTTGAGAACTTAGAGAGTAAATATATCACGTTGATATCAAAGTAAATAGTAATATTAATGTATGATAACATGATATGTAACAAGACGCAATATGCTGCAGATAAATTTGATATGTAAAATAACTGTTCTCGTAAAATAATGATTAAATATTAAAATGTATAAAAATAAATTTATAAATATATATTTAAAAATTACTTGTATGTGTATGAATGAGAAATGTATCGATGTTATATCAAATTATACTAACTATTCATTGACTGAATTAGTCCAGAGAGATTTTATTCAATTTATTCTAATTTATTCTAATATATAGTTATTAGTACTGAAAATAATCGGATTGAATAATCATTAAATATTATTGTATATGTCAATTTTTAGCACAATATTTTTATTAAATCAACGTGAATTTTTATAAATTAAATTATTGATCGAAATAATAATGTAGAGAAGTATAAATTATAATTATCATAAAATATTTAATTAATAAGTAATCTCTTCATTAATTTTAAATGTCGTGTCAATAAAATAGAAACAAAAAAATCATTAAACAAAAATTTTTTTCTAATATATAAAAAAAAATAATCCAACACTCTTGGTGTAGATACCTGCACTCTGTCAAATAAAAATTTATCAAAGACAAAAGCATTAAACGTCACCATTTTTTGGAGCAGAAACATCTGTGGTTGATCCATAAAACAAAAGCCTGTGACTATAAACGATGCGAAACAAAAGAGGAACGCCCAACAGAAATTTACCGAAAAATTTCAACAAATTGTGATCTTTTTTTATATGCATATTAATTAAACTATCATCATGAGATATTTATGAAAACAATAAGACGCTCATATTCCTATTATTTTTCATATATTTATATATTTTTTCTATATTTTTATATATGTATTTTTCATGAAATAATAATAAACATACACGGAATCATGTAATCATAATCGATATAATTTTACAAGTTGTATTTCTCGTATTTTCTGTGCAATTAAATCCGATAAACGCGCAGTAAAACGAGAGTTTTAATAATTTAATAGCTTCAAAGTTAATATGAATTATATAAAATGTATGTAATATAAAAATCAAAATATAAAGAACCATTATTTTGGCTTCTGCAATATATCAGATAGTTAATATGGTCGTTTAGTATCTTCATGATATGCATACGTGAAGCAATTAAATAAGTAAAGAACTTGACGGTAGTTTTGTCTTATTTCTTAATCATCCGAACAATGACACTAGTGATAGCGCACAATTCTACGGTCTAAGGTGCCCCAAGATGTCTTCAAACCTGCTCACAACCGTCGAGCATATAATGTACACGGCCGTAATTCACCCCCTTCCTAAGCTTATTCAACCTGGGCCGCATGCTTCTCGACAAGCGTCCGTATTACATTACTTTACGAGAGAGGAGGCTTTGCAAAATAGGACAATGCACTAAATATGCTCGCCAGCCGCGGCATACAAATGTCGGACGTGTTTCTTCTGCGCTTTAGTTCTTCCAGGCTTTGGCTTTTTCTTTCTCTGTTTATGCGAATACTCGCAGATACAGTTCGGCTCGAACAATTCAAAAACGAGCGGCACTAGCCTAGATCTGTTTCGCGACTGAAGAAATATAGAAGAAGCATTTGCCTGTTCTCTTAACATTATTGTTGCCTACGTGAAGCTAAAAACTATAGTATAACATGTACATGCAGCTTACTGTGCATTTCCTTGTCTACGTTAACTTTATTATACATTTCCATGTCTATGTATTATCGAATAAATATCGAAATTTTCGCAACAAATATACCAGTGTTGCATTAATTATCAAATTATAAATTAAGTATTCATTCGGTTTCATTAATTATTCTTTAAAAATAGAAACAAAAAATGAATTTTTTTTAACTTATTCTTAACTAAATCTTAATTAAAATTTTCATCTGAAAATTTGCAAGAATTTAAACTTGATATTAAAAAATTAGAAAAAAAACTTTAATAAAATTTATTGAAAAAAACTTTAAATTGAAAAAAGAGAAGTGAAATAGAAATGATAAAAACTTGAATGCAATAAAGAAGATTACAATTAAAAATGAATTAATAAAATATTAATATCATAATAATATTTTAATATTTGTATCTGAAATGTTAAACATGGAGTAGTCAAGTGCCACATGATCGAATACATTTGGAAATATAAGAAAAGCTATATTATTATAAATAGAAACATGATTGAAAAATTATAAATAATTCAATATATTATTATAAGCTCGTAATGTAAAAATTTAGTTACAAAAAACTTGACTCTATTCGATATCGAATTATGTGTTAATAATATTCTTTATAATACAATAATCGAAAATATTTAAAAATAAAAATTATATTATTAAAATTATGATATCGCTAATTAAGAATTCATTACAAATCATTGTATCAAGCTAGTTGCATAAATTGTATAAGAAATATCATCGCAAAAAATTATTAATGTTAATTTGAAGATCCTTGTAAGAGACTATCTCGCTTCCTACTCTGTATGTGTAATTAGAATTTAGAATCAAGACTCTCAAAATACATATATCAAATCAGCTAACTGATAGAAATCAAACATCAAACCCTATAACAACTAAAAAGGATTATTTGTTAATAAACTTTGATATTCGAGTTCAGTCCAGTATGATCGTATGCGATAAAGCAAATAATAAAGAGAGCGGTGAAATTATTATCTATGGAAATAACAGTAGAAAAAAAAGGTAGGTACCATTTCGCGATGAGATTTCATACGGCGCTGACTATCCCAGAGGTCTCACTTATAATTCGAAAATTTCGATTGAGGAAACCCATTAAGTCTAATGTACCGGGAAGTACATAAAACTACAGGAAAATTGGGAGAAGCCTGCGGAGGGCATCCATAGTCCATATCTCATGCTGTTCCGCGCACTTCCCAATAAAATTTTATCCGGTACTTCGGTATTAATTCGACCGCTCTCTTCCTGGCGTCAGCTCGAAAGATTACCACATTGCCATTAGAATTATTATATATCGATATTTCATATCAAAATATTAAGAATATACATATTTATATTAGTCTTTCAAAAGGTACATTAATCAATTCCATTCTTTGCCTTGTCTTAAATTTACTGAAGAACATGATTAGTTTGTAACTTGTTTGTAACTCAATTTTCTACTACTACCTACTTTTTATTTTATGGAATTAATAAATTTAGTTCCGAAAAGCTCATACTATTGTCTTTAAATATCATAAAATTACTATTTAAAATGTAACATTTTTATAAGATTTCTTATTCTTAAAAACATATAAAAAAACATGCTTGAAAAATATTAAGAAATGTAAAATTAATCAATATCTATATCGCACTATTGACGATTATTATTTTAATTATTACAGTTTTATAAAAGATATCTGTGAAAAGCATCAATATTTTCAACTATTTATTCGCGATCTGTTTTTACATAAGGCAACGAAATCGCGAACGCATGATGATGAAGCCGTTGCGGTATGCGAACTCGCTGTATAAATGCGCACTGTGTATGTATAGACCTAGTTGGCCGAGTAATAACCATTCGTTTCGCTTATAAAGGCATGCATCAAGGAGGCAATAAAAGCGGCGCGTACAGGGAAAGTATTTGTTTTCATTTACATGGGCACCCTGCCAGAAAGGGACGTCGAGAGGAGGATGAACACCAGGAGGAAAGGGACACGAGGAAGACGAAGGTGGGACGTGGTATATGTAGAGCTTTCAAGCGGAGGGACCGCGAAATCCCGCGAGCTATTTATGGAATGGTTATTGAAATCCTACGGACGACGGGCCCTGCATTCGCAAAACATGTTCGTACGCGCGACTTGCCATCGCGGGAAACGGTCGTCCCTCGCGATCAGCCGAGATCAGTGCTCTCGTTGTTTTTCTTGGGAGAAATAACACGAAATGCCCGATGAGCAGCTAAAAGATTTTACTGGGGATTCGACGATGCTCCGGTATGAGTTCGGAAACCACTCGCGTGGAATGGCTATTTGCCTGACTTCTAAATAAACGAATGAGCAACGCACCATGTGCGTTTGCCCAATCGTGTGTATCTGCACATTTTGTTTGATACTTTATTACTAATATTCATTTTTTTGTGACAGATTAATTTTTACGCGAAATAAACTATGTTATTTATTCATAACAATAATTTTATTTCTCTCAATAAAAATAAAAATAAAAATAAAAATAATTACAGAGTAATATATAAAAATCTGAACAAAATAATAAGAAAATTTTTTACTAATTTTTACTAATTTAAGAATTAAAATATTAAGAAATTACTTAAATAAGAAATAAAATTTTTTATACCTGTGTATCTTTTCATATACAAAAATTTGTCATCATTCATTAAGCCAATACCAAAAGCAAATACATTTTTACGTCTTACTCTGATTTCAATTCTAAAAAAGAGTTTAAGAGTTATTTATAGATATAATTGGAGAAAAATACAATAATAACAAGTAACAAAATCCGACAATGCTGTCAAGAAAATACAACTTTTATCTTCTTTCCATTCAAACACAAGTTTGTACGCCGAATTATTTGCCTTAAGACATATCATAAAATCTTCTGCAACGGACGGAGAAAAATTCTGTTTTGCTATCTCGACTCGACTCGCATAACACTGGCGCCGCGCATACACATTTCCCAAGAGGGGGGAGGGGGGGGGGAAACGACGGTGCGTAGAATTTTTCCTCGTGGATTTAGCTCGCCTGCCAGTCTCCATATATACCCATTTCCAGAGGAAGTTATTGTAATAAAGCACAGAGTGCGCGCGCGAGCGCGTTAGGATTTGGCCTCGTCGCCTTCTCTACTGCCGAAAACGACCGCATCGCACGGTGTGAATCAAATAACAGAAGCGGAAAGAGCTGAGAAAAAAAATCCGATTTTTTCAGCGAGAATTTCAGCGATGTGTCGAAAAACGGTGGGAAATAGTGAATTCGTGCACTCCACGCTTGGTGCGTTTATGTCGCGATCCGCGAAATGCAGATCGCGCCAAAGAGAAGAATTTTATTCCATGAATGCGCAAAGTGCATCGAAATTCCGCTTGTATGTATTATTTGTACACTGTTTGGCTATTTCAGTCTGTATTTATTGATAAATACATTTGTTCGACTACTCAGCTTAATCCGTATTTATTTAGGAATGTATATCCTAATGATTATACAATTTCGCTGAGTTTCAATAAATATCAATGTAGAAAAAGAAGTTCACATTTTATAGAGATGATGTTACGACGAAAATGATGCGATTAGAATAGATTCAGTGTTTCAACTTCAACATAATGATCGTATTTAACGGAGTGATTAGTTCTGAATTACATTACGGCAACAGGTGCAAATGCCAGATGTTGGCAATGAAAACACACGGTAGTATTGCTTTCCTTTGTTTTCAATCTAGAATTAGATTATATGTATTCCAGAATATAATGTATATATTCCAGAATAAAATTATATAAATATATACCCTTTATATTTAAAATTAGAAATAAATTAAAAACAAATCCATATTATCTATTTAAATCTTTTAAAAATTTAATTTGTAAAATAATAGTCTTTACACAACTTATTTTATTTTTAATAGCATTCGTAGACTGTATAAACATGTTTGAATTGCAGTCTAAGAAGCAAAGCCATGCTAAAAAATAATGACGCGAATGTGTCTGCATGTGACGCCCTCGAGCAAACGTACCTACCTGCTCGAAGAACAGCTGGAAGCTGCTGGTAGCATTAATTAGTGGCGCCTAAGCGGCATAAATTAAAGCTGAGTCACACCTCGAAGACCATGAACGAAGAACACCCAATGATGATAAAAGAAAAGAGTCGAAGGGAGCTAGAAAGCGAGAAGAAAGAAACAAAGAAGTAAGGACGGAGGTAAAGAGACTCTTTGCAATACACTATTCATTCCACATTAAAAAGAAGGGGCGAGGAAGACAACAAGGGTACAGGTGACATGGACAGAGAAAGAAAAATAGGTGGGTCTTCTTGGATGACAATTATTTCTTGAGTACACATCGGGACACGGTGAGAAGCATGGCGACTGAGAGGTGGGCGCGTTCCCTTGCCTTTTAATTTATGGTAAAAAATTTATGTCCCGTCGACATTGTATTCAGATGTCCGGCGACCCGAGAGAAACACATGTTCCATGGGTTCCTTCTGTCGGGTTCAGAAAGAAACGAGAATAGAGCAGGCGGGGTGGTCCTGCAGCGACGATACGCGAACACGTCCATGCCTACGCCTTCGCCATTGTGATGTCGCTTTCTGAAAGCTGTCTGACAGGACGCTATACTACCGTACGACATACAGACGAATGAATTTGGTCGACTGATGCATTCATTAGGGTATACTACACGCATAGAAAAGTTAATCGAAAAGAATATTTTAAAATATGCGAGAAATAAAATATAAATTCCTGTTGTATATATGTTCTCTCGATATAACGATATTATTGATTATAAAACAACAATAATATAGATTTTTATTATAATATAAAGATTAGAAAATCAAATTGTTTCCATTTTAATGCTATATATTTACACGCTGCAATTAAAGATACATAAAACAATAATAATGTGGATTTTTAATATGACAAAGATCAGTGGAATTCAGCTCTAAAGTGGAAAAATATAGATTCAAATGCAAATAAAGTCTTCATGTATTTCCATTGATAATTTATAATAGATGAAAGATATAACATTCAAATTAGGAATACTAATTCTCTGGCACCGATTTTTCCGAATGGTTAATTATCTGACCGAGTTTTTACGCGCTAATCTAAACTCAAGGTATTTCGTCTTCTTTTAGAAAGTTTAATTAAAGACTCTTCCAGTTTTTCTCCAATATAAAGTTCGGATGGCAATTAGAAAAGTTTAAACATCATTAACTGTATCTTACTGAAAGGGTTCAAAAAGTGAAGACGAGAAACTAAACTAATCTCTTAATGAAGTAAATGCAAAGTTCTGTTGAGAAACTATTGAAATTACGAAAACAAACCTGATGAAGAACATTTCTACGGTATAAGAATTTTATATAATAAATTGTTATACTCAACAATTCCTACTAATTTCATTACGTTTTTTCAAACAACAATGTGATTTTTAATAAAATCAGTAACCAATAATGGTTAGAAAAAAGTTTTATAGAATCAAATATTAGGTGTAGTAAAAAAAAATCCATTATTTTTCCATTCAATTTCATGCAAAAATAATGGATTTCTTTTTACTACACCTAATATATATATATGATATTTTTGCTTGAAATATTTGTACTAAAAAAGAAACATAATTACTTATGCGCAATAAAAGCTAACAACGTATTTAAAATTACTCTTAAAACGAGTAAAGGATAATTACTACGGGAAAGAACTTGATACTTGGAGAATTTAATATATTGCGTAAAGTACATTTTTTTATCAGACTTCGTAAACGACTGAACGAAAAGGCCATCGCTTTTAATTATCGAGTTTCAGAGCTTTCACTTTTATGTTGCACACAACGGCGTCTCACATTCCAGCGCGACCACAAAGCTTTTTCCACGTGGATATTTCCTTTTACGAAACTATACGTAGTACACATATACGTACGCCCATACGTGGGCGAGCGAAAGTCGATGGGATGCCGGAATTCGAGATACCACATACGATTGTAAATTTGTCAACGCATCCGATACCGCTCTCGCTCGATATCCTCCATCTATCCAGAAACCAAATGTTCCCCTACATTTTAACGCTATTCACACGCCGCAATTGTTCAGCTAACTTTTGCTAGTACCTGGAGAGATGTGAAGGCAAAAGCGTCGAACCCTCGTGTTTGTCGTCCTTTCGGCGGAACTATTGATTTCTGTGAAATGTCCGTCGAGCCTTCTCCACTGGCGCGAATCATTCTATTTCGAGGGGGAGACGCGTCACTGGGTGGAAAGAAACTACCATCATCGTGCGTCATTGCTAAATTCGGATAAAACACTCACGGAAGTACGATTGGAATTCCAGGCGAAATAATTCATTCTAAACGAATCAGCTGTTTCGGACAAAGGAGTCGCGCGCTCCGCTTTAATTGATTTGATAACCGTGTCGCCATAATTGCAATACGCGTGAAAAAGCGGCGAAATGTCTTTTATCGAAGCGGTGGATGCATCGGTAGCGGCGACGGGAAAAGTTGATCGACCGGAAAATTGCTCTTCTAATAAATGGAACGTTGGGCTATTAACATTCCCGAT
>Ga0157363_1005012_pt1 | contig 12317 bp, 10 predicted proteins | sample AttsexASBM1_FD_111477 | JGI IMG/M metagenome (GOLD analysis project Ga0157363, IMG submission 111477) | Fungus gardens microbial communities from leaf cutter ant in Ribeirão Preto, State of São Paulo, Brazil - Atta sexdens ASBM1 | ecosystem: Host-associated > Fungi > Mycelium > Unclassified ...
CACACACACACACACACACACACACACACACACACACACACACACACACACACACACAATGTCCCATTTCAAATAATGCGTTAAGATTTCTCGAAAACTATAGTAGATACGGAAAAATTTTTCAAACAAAAATTATATGGTTCGGAGAGGGATATAAAGATATTTGATTTGACCTTGGAGGATGGCGTCAAGATCAAATCAAGATCACTTCAATTTTTTTTTTAATGGAACACTCAATTTTAATAGCAGAATCTAATCTGGTATCAAGAATTTTTGAAAACACTATAATAAAGTTATTTTTTATTATGTACTTTTCGAGTTACGAGGCTTAAAAGTTACAGTATTGTCGGCATTAGCATTACGCAAGAATGTCCGACGGCTAAAACCTCTTGAATATTGTTCAGGATCATGTTCTGGATAACATTTGTCAACATCAAAATCATTGGAAGTTGTACCTCTTATTTTCATTTTTACGTAAAAATGAATTCTTAGTATAAATGTTTTCTCCAGGAGAAAGGAAGAGGAAGAAAGATAAACTGATGTAAAAGTTCAGCCAAAAAGAACAGATAATTTCCTCCGAAAACTTTGAGTGTGTTCCGATATTCACTGTCAATGCTGAAAATTTATAGCGCGCACGAAACATGTACTGTCTAGTTTCAGCACTGGCAATAAATATCGGAAAATATTCTTTATTTTCATGAAGTTTACAGGAATGTTGATAGACAGCTATCAGCTGTCAAAAGACTATTAAAAAAAAAATTCCTATTTAAAAGCAATATTTTTTAAGACCCCGCATAGTAGAAAAAATTCGGCTGACACGGCTCTAATTCTTAACCAATTAAAAAAAATTTTTTTTTTATTTACTTGAAATTAAATAAATAAAAATTGCCGATTCAATATTCGTTATTATATAATTTGGTTTTTTTCTGCTCACTTCATTGGATCAGCAATTTTTACTTTGGACCGTAATCAAAATTTATGCAAAATGAGCTTTTAACTTATTCAAGCTAATTAAAAAAAACCTTTAAAATTAATTAAGAATTAGAGTGTCGAATTTCATTCACAAAGATGTTTTTCCGGCTATCAGTGCCTCGGTGGCTAAAGTAGAGTTAAAATTGTTTAATAAAATCTGAAAAAATTTGGTGTTATTTTTTTTAGACCATTTTATGAGATCCCGATTAAATTTCCAAAATTGTTAAAATAACCATCTTAAAAAAATATATATTATATATATATATAATAGAATATATATATATTATATATATATTCCATTATATATACATTATAAAGACAGAACTTTTGTACAACACATATTATGTAAATAATATATTATATTATTACTTTGCCAGTAAGTCAAACTGTCAATATTACATGGCCGGTTACGAATCTTCATAACAATGAGAAGCTGTCTCATCATTCCAACTCCAAGGATTCGCTTATCAGTGATTTTGATGAAGAAAACACGTGGAACATGAAAAATCAGCCGCTCTTCTTACACTTGAGTTGCTCGATTCGTTTCCACTCCGAACTTTCCAGTATACCTGTTAAATTGATGCCTACTTGCTTTACCGAAATCGTTCAAAGGATTAATAACGATAAAGAAAGAAATCTAGCTGAATTAAATCTAGACGACCTAAAGATTACTTTAGATATCATTTGTTTAAGTCTTCCAAAAGAAGTGTTGGAAGTGTCATTAGAACGTTACCCTGCATTAAGAACCACATCTTACTGCAGCGCTTCGACGTTTGGTAGCATGCCAAGTGATAGCAGTCCAGGTACAAATGCGAAAACTGAATCAATACAGGAAAGAATGCCGCAGCTATCTCAGCATCATGCAGTAACCAACTTGAAAGATGAGATCGAATGGTTGTTGCGAGACGAGACTGCGACCGCACTTTTAGACCATTCTTCGCCGAATGCAGATACATTAAAGTTTATAGCACAGCACGTGTCGGAATCTACTGGAAGATTCAGTTGCTCAATGGATAAAGTACCTTTGCATTTTGTTTTCCCTTCAGAAAGCAGCGTACCTAAATTTTTAAAGGAATTGAAAAATCTTGAGATTGACAAGTACTGTATCTGTCAAGAGGCCGACTTATTTTACTTCGTTAAGAAACCAGAAATAATAGTACCTGATATAGAAGCTGACATATTACTTGTAGATGTAGAAGAACAGCCATTAAAAGATGGTAAATAATCTTGTAACTAATAATTTTTAACTAGATATAACTTATTGAACAACTATGATACAAAGTATTTACATTTCTTTTAAGAAGATATATTAACAATACCTATTATCTTTTTAATAGTTATATTAAATATTTTGAAAAATGTTTTTAATAATTTACATTTATCATAGATTTTTAGTCATTATAGATTTTTATTTATTAAATTTATTTACAGATGAAAGTATTGGAAATGCGGAGAAAGAAGAAATATCTACTACGTCAATTCAAATAAACGGACAAGACTCTGGAGATGTACCAGGTTATTACTCTGAAATATCAAGCATAGCCGAAGAGAAACATGGGACAGATGATGGATATGAAGGTGACAGCAGTAATTCTGAGGATGATTACCAGTGGTTGATACAACTTGATAAATGTAGAGAGTGTTTACCCAATTTCTGGCTAATTATGAATGTCGAAAGCAGTCATGTTAATGTTTATTTTCACTGCAGGTTGGTAAATCAAAATAAAAAATTCGTTGTTTACAGCAAGAATTACATATATAATATAAACAAGGATGACATTTGTATCATTACGGTTTTATTATACAGATTTTTGGAACTTTCTTCACCAGAAGTGGATTGTTATTCGCAAATACAAAAAACGCTACTCGCTCAAATCAAAGCTATATGCCGGCGAGTAAATCAATATTTACTTTTACAAAATCTTCATGATACTCGCATATGCGATCTACTATTAGAACCCGAATCCACCGAGGATCATAATGCGTGGAAAGAAACCGGCGGTGAGTCTGGAAATCTTTTGCAAAATCACAATTCTTCAACTTTGAATGTTACGCCAGGCATGTTTAGATGCCCTGTCATTTGGGAAGAACCTTTCAATCTTCATCCTCGCTTAAAGACCGGACCTGGAAGATCCGGATTATCGAGAGGGATCAAAGCGTTGCATGGCGTGCTTAACAGGCTCTCTGTTAACAATCGAAATAATATGTTCGTATACCAGGAAAATAACGAGAATGTATTTTATCTACGACTTCACGAGCAGATGAACGATGTTAAACCTTTACAGAATAAATTGTCGGAAAGTGATGAGAAATTAGTTGTCTCGCGTAGCAACAGCGTCGCGTCCTTATCGCAAGCTAAAGGCATCGGCATGGTGAACGATCATGTCGTAGCGAATGACACGAGGCCTAGAGTTCGTTCATTTGGCGAAAAAGAGTCCGATATCTTGAACAAAACTGGAGATTCAATTATTCTGATGGTACATGGGATATCAGAAGCCGGTCCAGAAGTCAAACGGGATTTAGTGCAAGTATTGCAAAATCGTCTTGATGATGCAGTACTAGAAGTGCTGTCCGTGATGTTGGCACGTAATCCAATGTGTAAGCTGACACCGGCAGACGTGCATTTCATACAAAAACCATACAAGTCTCCCGAATGTATAGTACAATTATCGGTACAGCCACACTGCTTACGATATATGGATGCTTTGGGATATTATTTGAGGCAGAATATACTGCAATTCTTGTATACGCCAAAATATACGGATCTTGGTGCGCATTATCATTTTCAGGATTACACCCCGTTAGACGGTACCAGAAAGAAAGTATCCGAATCCGATATCTTCTTATACAATCAAAGCCATTCGAGTGGTAGTAAAGGTATAGCTTGCATTGCATTAGCCATTACCGATGACAAAGGAGAATCCGCAACGTACTCAAATGATTTAAATAACGAATCGAGTTTTCCTAAGTTGTTGAGAGTTGAGAATTTCGAGAGTATTGTATCGACGAATATTTACGATTATAAAAGTGATTCTAAACCGAATGCACAAACATTAATCGAATTTCGAATCTGGAAGCAAGGCAGAGTTAACCTGGAATCATTAATTTTAAAATTATCGTCCGCTGTGAAGCATGGTATTTGGGATTTAGTCACAGAGTATAATCTTCTAGCGACTCCGTTGACGGAACCAATTATTGATTCTTCAACAATGGTCGGTGAAACGGAAAATAAAGAAATTCAGACACTCGTAAAAACGTCAACACAAAAAGTTTCCGAGAATTTAACGATCAATCAGTACGAACTCGGCGAAAAAGGAAAATTGGACGGGACTTATCACACTACGCTAGCACGCTGGTTTCAATTTGCATTAGAAATGGGAGTTCCTGCCGTCAAAAAACACGAGGTGATCATTCACCACAGGCATGCGATTCCCGTAATTGTGAGAGAGCTGCAGAATCTCATACGTAGTCAGGATCCAGACACATCTAGCAAAGTTTTTATTTTGCAAGATCGACAACCATTCCTAAATCAATTTATCGTTTCGCATAAAACTGGATCTGCACCCAAATGGTCTGACAGCATTCGAAACAGTTCTGATCAGTCATTAGCGGAAAATATGGATCAAGAAAGCGCAAATTCACCCGTGTACGTGCCGCATGAGTTTAACAAAGAAGAACAAATTACTTATATCAAATGTATTTTAGTCGCGAGGAATTTTCATCAGTGGAAGGCATCTTTGGGTAAAGAAATAGATCTGGAACTGCTTGCTCCTAAAGGTCAGTTAATTTAACTTTAACTCAAGTCTTATACACCTCATTATTCATTCTTTTACATTTTATATTACAGATCAAAAACAATTGCAAAAATTTAATCCTCTTATATCGGAATCAAATTTTGTGCCTAGGCAGAGGATACTGTTAGCTGAAATATTAAGTGACAATGTTAGTGTTTTTTATTATGTAACACAATTATAGAACATTTGTAAGTAAGATTAAATGTTCACTTTATATTATATTTTCAGATAATCCTTTATATGTACAACTGGTCCAAGGAAAAATCAGAAAAATTGATCAAACAAACGACAAGTTTAGGAACATGGCTCTCTTCTAGATCGAGTCTATTTACCAGCATAATCATGCAAAAATTGGGTATATTTCATCACAAGTTCACCCGAGAATCTCAGCAGAGAGTCGAGCACAGTTCTCAATATTATCAGATCAACGATATGGAAAGTTTAGCAAAATTTCCAAGTCAATCAAATATCGATAAAGACTGGGCGCGATCAAGTAATCGAGCGCAGTCGATGAAGAATAACGCGTTTTCATGGGTTCAAGTAGTCGGACAGGCGATGCGCGACGCAAAACCAAGCGTTCCACATCCTCATAACATGACTGATACAATTGTAAAGGCTGCTTACGACTTACAGGATCTTCGACATCGAGAAAAGAGAATCAAAGGTAATCAAATTTGCATATATCCAAAAAATTACGATAACATATAATCTGATATGTATATTTGTAGAGGATTTGGAGAAACTATATGCAATGTGGCAGAGCCGTACGTCTAATATACCGATATCATTGAACGCTTTGAATACGTTCAAGCAATACTCTCGTTTAATACATTTCTGCCATACGCCGCTTCTCTTTTTGCCTGCTTGGCGTTTACAGTCCGCCGCCACAAGGGATCATTCATTGACGCCACCGCAGTCATCTCACTTTGGCTTGAACGGTATTGAACAATCATCGCAAGCGATGCAATCGAAACAGGAAGCAACAAATGCAATTATGATAAAGTGGCATCAAGAGCTCTGCAAATCAATGCTATCCGAATATAGACAATATCTGCAGATTCTGGGCTTTAATCCAATCCAAGTGGAATCACTACATAAAACGTTTGTCCGAATTCGATTACTCGATTTTGATTTAACAAACACGCGCATATTTTTCTACAAGTGCATTACGTTTCTTTTACAGAAACGAGGCGTACGCTCAGCAACAGTCTTATTATCTCAAGAAATCGATGCTGGGCGGCATTTTGCTGTTCGAAGTTCACTTGTCACAGCCATTTTTTATCGTGAAGTTGCGTATTATTGAGTGTAATCGCTTACAGACGAAGACGAGTAGCGGTATGATGAATCAAGTAAGATAAATTTGAATTGTTTCCCATGAATATGCATAAGATAATTAATTTACAAATATATTACTTTATTACAGTTTGTATTAAGTTTTGTGGATGTTTGCGACAAGATTCAAATCAACATGCATTTGCATTCGTTTACATATGATTTTCATTTACGTTGTATTCATTCCTACATCGCTGGAACTGGATTATGGTCCTTGCAGCAAGGTTACCATCTCACTCACTTTATGGATGATTTTATCAAATATTATAGCAAAGCACCAAATTATGCCAGAAATCTGATATACAGTGGTAAGCTTCGAAAACGCATATCAGTGGTTCAAGTCAAGTGGTTTCGTTTGTAACTTTATTTTGTAACACTGTACATTTAACATTGTTGTTTCAGACGTGATAACAATACGCGATATAGCGATACCTGCACGTACATTATATTCTTATTTGCTCTCTCATGAGAAAGTATACGGCATGCGTGTGTTCGTGATGTCCGGCGAACTCCAGGAATCTCATGACAACGAATATGTCCTAATTAAACTGCAAAGTACTCCCTCGGTTAGTTATTGCGACGCCCACGATATAAAGTGTACAGACGACTTCGACGTAGCACTGATTGTGTCGCGCATGGAACAATCACCGCAAATCGAGAAGACTGAGATTACTTTGAAATATTATCTGATGTTGACAAGTAAGAGGGAATTATATCCAAAAAGGGAGGTGGAGAATAATAAGCTGGGCAAATTTAGGACTGTCTACAGCGTTGGGAAGCCTGCGACCAGCTCATGTACGGAGAACCCGATGGAATCTAATTCTGCTTCGCGTATATTGCCGTTTACGAGATGCAACATCAGGACAGAAAAGTCGAACATCGATCAGGAGAAGAGTTCCTCGAGCGACGTGACTACTAAAGATATTGATATCAAAATGTCAAATTATAATGTTCACAATAATTCGGCGCCAACACCTCCACCGGTCCCAAATTCTCCCCTAGCGCAAAACTCCAACATCCCGAGTGTAATCTCGGACACACCGCCGTCACGGTCGTCATCCTCATCATCGTCATCATCCTCTTCCTCCTCCTCCTCCTCCTCCTCATCATCAACCTCATCATCATCATCCTCCTCATCGTCATTGTCGTCGTCGTCATCGTTGTCGTCGTCATCACCGTCACCACACTTGATGCAGATTCGTCAGGAATCAGTAAATTACCTAGGGTATTATTCGTCGCACGAGCAGCTCATGCAACAGATGATCATGGCTCAAGCGAAGGCTGCCCGTCAGCACATAATGAACATGGTAGAGCGCGGTGCGTTGCAGTGCCGAACACACTTGCTTTGGGATAAATTATTAGAGAACAAGACATCGATGGCATACACAGAGTTCAAGGAGCTTTGTTCGTTAGCCCACACCGAGCCCCTTTCGAATCTGGATTCTAGACTCGGTCTGTTCATTAATCAACCAGTATCATGGTATCAGGCATTGTCCAAAGTGTTACAGAATAAATATCAAGAACATCATAAACAATTTATTACTTCTGATGGAAATATCACCCATCATCTCATATTGCATCCGACTCTCGTTCAAGCGTTCATGATGCTGACCATCGACATGCACACATCGAGAGGGGTATGTAGTAGTACTGCAAATGCGAGATTTGAAATATAAGACAAAAAATAATCACACGAAATTAAACATTAACATTCGTTTTAGGACTTATGCGCAGTTTATCGAAAATCCACAGAGATTAACATGCCAATAAACATGGAAGACATCTACGCTTTAGTCGAAGGTTTCGTCAACGCTTGTTGCTTCCACTTATGGATGGGCCTTTGCAGTCAGTGATAACATTCCGAATGTACAATACAATAGCGTATTGCTTGTGAAAATAACATACAAATTTACAAAAAATTGTTATATGCAGTGTTATATAGCAAAATATCTTTCTGAACGCAGATCAGCACTCTAATTGCTAATGGATTATTATTACACTAATACAATTTTGTAAATATGAAATATATATTTTCATGTTACATACATTAATTCTCATGTAATTAATCGAATAATAATTTATTTGATAATACATAAAGTTTAAGTTAGCTTTAAAAGGAGACTAAAAAGTGTAATATTACGCAGCATTATCGATATTTGTCTACTCAGGAAACTCGGAGTTAATAATTAAGGACTCTGTGCAATAAAAGAATGCAATTGCTTTGTTTTTTTTTTTTTATAAGAAATACAACATTCACTTTATTCTGCGATTTCTAATCAATAATTCCCTAACAATTTCGTAAGGAGTTCCGTAACTAACTATAACGGTGCCTGTGTGCGGTGTGTTTCGCTAATATTATTCCGTTCGATGTGTGTTATGAAGTAACGTCTGTTCAACTGTAAATTTTATTTCGTTAGATCTCAAGAAAAAGAAATTACACTTGTTTAACATCACATTTCGAGAATGATTAATATTAAAACGATATTTAATGATTACTATAATTAAGAATTAGTTACAATTATTAATACTAATAGTGCGTACAACCATACAGTTTTTAGGGAAGGACAGCTTTCATATTGAAATCTTTTAATTAGGCTCAGTATCTCTCGATTAAATTCTCTCTCTCTCGCTCTCTCACATATTTCTCTTTCATTCTCACAAACATTCATCGACTTATACTTTTGCTGCTTTTTTTCTGGTAAAGAACCAGGCTACCGTTACCCACCGCTTTCTATTCAATCTATCGAACCGGTTAAAACATCGCCGACTTCAAAGTGCAGTATATTACATTTTTTCATCCTATATTATTTCTTATGACAAACTAATGTATCTAACTATTACAATTATGTGTGAATCTTATCTTTAGCTTATCCTTATCGCATAAAACTGAACTAATCTCTCCTTATCTTTCCTTGTTGGGAATTATCGTTAAGCTCAGCATCTTCTTCCAAGATCCTCTTCAACAAAATAAACCCTAGCTTTGGGTATCATTGATAGTTATTCTCACGTAATTACATCAGAATTAGTTATACGTATATACATATCCGTACGTCTATATGTATATATCGAATTTTCCATTAGATCTTGAATGAAGACCAAGCGTGTCACCAGAACGTCACCGATTGGACGCGTGAACGCATAAACGCGTGATTATGTAAGGAGTGAGTTCTCGTAATGTATTTTACTCTGAACAGGCAGAATAACACATGATAAACTGCTACAATATACGATAACAGCGTTTCAGTAAGCTTATGCAAATCCAAATCCTTCGCTGCATTCGTGAATTGCCTTGAGTAGATTTGTACGTAATTTATCATATGTCTCGTACACTGGTAGATCCAGTTGATTAAAACTACAATTAGAGAATACAGTTTTAGCCTCATAAATTCGCGATCGATTTAATTTTAGCTTGTATGTTTAAGGAAATGTAAACAAAAAGATTTTCTTTTCGTATAATTACCAAGTATGGGCAGATGGAAGCCTGTCTGTTGATCTATCTTCTCTGTGAATTTGGAACTTTTGTACACCGTTCATGCCTTCTAACGCGGCGAAACCTTGTAGCGGTACTTTGGACGTACCAGTAACGAATTGTAAGAACTTGGCACGATCTGCTTGATCAAAACCTCGTAATGCACGCCAGAACCATTGAATCTGCATTTTGGAAAAATGATAAAATACACATATGGTATAAAATATAATCCGTTCAAATATGATATACAAAATATACCTGTAAAGATGTAGCAGTATATTTATGGTACTCGGTATTTGCTTTAAGATCTTCAATATCTACATTAGGCAAGCCACTGATCAATAATTCAAGTTCTTGTTCATTAAATATAGAGATCAGTCGTTTGGGTATAATATCATAAAAGCCTTCCAAGAACGCATTTAATCTATGAAGGAAGATTTAAGATGTAAAAATAGGATAAAAAGTAATTAAACAATAATATTCTTTTTACTCGATTTCAAAACTTTAAATCCACTTACTGTTTACGAATTGCTCCAGTCATCTTCATTTGACATACGAGCCTAATATATTCAAGTTTGGTCTCTTCTGTAACAATTATATTACGTCCATTTGGTATTAAATCTCGCACGTCGTTGACACCAAATTCGTTCACCTAGAAGCAACACGAAGCATTTAGTAATTGAAATACAAAGCCAAAAATTATGTATTGAAATAATTGTTCTTTATTACCTCTGTGGAGAACGTTAACTCGTATCCCAAGTCGGAAATATTATGTTCCGTAAGATAAACGAGTCCTTTATAAAAACTATAATCCTCACTTTCCATATCCGTATGTTTCACGAGTATGCCAAGTATATGTTTATAGAAACTACGCGTGAAATAGCATTCTAATAATTTGTTGTCATAAATAGCCTTAGCTACAAAAATAATATGAGAATTACATAATTTTAGAATTATTTCTTACATCTGATCTGTCTCCGTTGAAAATCAAATCGAATACTTACCAATTACTCGACCGACAAATTTATAATAACACAAATGATTGGGATTACAGTGTGAAGATGAATTTATCATGTACGTTACTCGATCGCCAGGGCTAACGGTGAATAGAGCGTACATTGGATTGAAGATTTCTCTCGAAATGATGACATACCACTCTCGCAGCAATCCTCCTGCATCTTGCCCTTCTTCACCTTTTAAATTGAAAAGTTAAAATATTACTTAGTGCCGACATTTATGAAGTTTGTACAAGCTTGCTCAATCAAGATAAATGTTAGACCTTCGAAGACGATGTAAAAGCGATTTTTCCATTCGTCAGCATTTCTTCGGTGAAGCTCCCTGAATGAATCTTCGAAAACGTGACTTCTACGAACATGAACTGCCAATTCTTCCCTACGTATACCTTCATCCATCCGTTCTAATTCTGTTCTGAAGTAACGTCTCTTCACATCGAAGTCTAACACTCTTGTGTGATCCACCAATACGGAAAATGGTCCATCTGCTAAGTGTGTAGTCGTTTGTCGTAGAATTTGGTTGAGCACGGTTCTGTGTGTTTCTGTGCGAATAAGATACATATTACATTAAATAAAATAATAACTATGGTTTCATCATTAGTTAATACGTACCGGCAAATTTGAGGAACTTTAGTTGATCCGGTGGTAATGTTTTCTGCGGTGCTGGTGTGATATCCCAAGAAGCATTAGTGGGAGCTTCCGACTGAGAAGTACCTTCATTGTCTGAATATATTGGAGAAACTGGTGCTAAGTCTGGTACCACTTCTCGATTCTCACTAGTTGTATTAAGACGACTGTCACGATCTCGAGACGTACTTGAAGATGAGTGCACCAAGAAGAATGCTTCTACTGCAGGCTACAACGTTACATATCATTTCTATTTATACCGCAAATAATGTAATGATCAGTACAATGACGATATAATAATTCGATGATAGTAAGCTCTTAAAATAAGTTTAAACTTTTTACCTGTAAAACAAGGACGGCATGGTGATCAGGAGTGTATTCTAATTCAAGTAAGCAAGCGCTAAGAGTTTCCCATAAGTTATCTAATACTAAACTCTCACTCAGCAATGGAAGTGCAGTTTTCTCTTCGTCTAAAATAATAATAATAATAATAATAAAACAGACATAAGTTTAGGCGTTTGTTAATTAATCAATCATATATTATAGACAGCAAATGCAGTTTTTATTGAGCAAAGTTGGATTTTTTTTGCATATGAGATATTGATCAATCTATGAATTAAAATATTCGTCTTATTATAGCAAAAATAAAATAATCTGCTCGACTTACCATTACGAGAAGAGCATGTCTTTGAATTCTCAAGATTTAAAGTATTTGCTTGTGTTGTATCCATAGGAACATCGATGTCTGCATTGTCGGCGGCTATAACAAGATATATTAGTTTTTAGTATAAATATTGATTTAGGAAAAATTATAGATATAAAAAAGATAAAACAAGATATAAAAATACCTGTTTCTGATGCATTGCTTGTTGTGCCTGTATCCATCACTGTCACTGTTGTTTGATTAGCTTGAAATAAAAATTTTAATTCGTAAATATTGTAAATTTAACATAAATAAATAAAATATAAAAAATTGTTCGCAAAATGAAATTATAATGACGGCGTATATATACGCGCGCGCCCACACACACACACACACACACACACGCACACACACACACACACACACACACACACACACACACACACACACACACATATATATATATA
>Ga0157363_1005013_pt1 | contig 12317 bp, 8 predicted proteins | sample AttsexASBM1_FD_111477 | JGI IMG/M metagenome (GOLD analysis project Ga0157363, IMG submission 111477) | Fungus gardens microbial communities from leaf cutter ant in Ribeirão Preto, State of São Paulo, Brazil - Atta sexdens ASBM1 | ecosystem: Host-associated > Fungi > Mycelium > Unclassified ...
ACACACACACACACACACACACACACACACACACACACACACACACACACACACACACACACACACACACACACACACACACACACACACACACACATATATTGCAACGTTATATAAATACTTATAAATGTTTATAAGAATCAAATCGATCAATGGTTTTTAAATACATTTTTAATGTATCATGAAGAGCAGCAAAAGAATATTGCTAATTTTTTTATATGACTATGTCTTTTCCAAACAATTATTTAAATTTTGGTAAGAATTCTGACATCTTTATGCCAACAATTTCTATAATATATAGCAGATATATATAATATATATCTATAATATATAACATAAAGCAGAATATTATCAGTTTAATAAACTGACAAAATTAAATTGCTCGTAATATTAGCAGATTATCAGTATTGTAATTAAATTTCAAGAATATACATGATGAATATATATCATCACTAACGAGTCAAGTACATGGTGGTAATACATATACTTATATTGATGTAAGCAATAATGTTATTATTTTCTTTGCTTTTAAATCATTTTACGAAATGTATGAAAGCTGAAATTCAAATTTCTTTCGAAAAGATAAGTCGTTTAACGTTTTCTTTGTTAAAACACAATTCAGATAATTTTTAAAACAATTAAAAATGTGTATACACGTTTTGACATGAATACTTAATTAAAATCTAAAAGTTAAAAAAAAAAGTAATACTTGATCAATTTTAGATGGTTACTCATCGTTTTTTATATATGTACCTCATTAATTATGCATGTTCTTTGTAAATATAGTTCCGATTGTGTGTCTTTAATTAAACATGAGATCATAAATTTAATCATTTCCGAAACGATGTGAATGAATTTAATTCAAAATTCTTGCCTAAACATACACACAATATAATTTTACATATTTTAGCGTTTTTGTCGATGTTATCCCGACGTTTTAATTTTTTAATTTTATTTATAATACAATTCTTTAACATATATTCTATCTTTAACATATATTCTTCATAATATAATTTATTTCTTCATCTGCACAACTTAACATCTCATAAAAAATAATCAAAATAAAGAATGCAAAATTATTTCTTCAAGCATTTTTTAATGCAAATTGTGTCATTAATAAATCGATAAATTAATATATGTAATTTCAATACATATCCTAATTATTTATAAACGATCTCTAGATTACAAATATAAAAATGTTAAATAGTTTCACAATTTATATTATATCACTCTTATGACAAGTTTCTTTTCACTAAAGAAAGACATATTTATTTAATTATAATTAAGAACATAAATTGATGTAAAGATAAAGTAACAAATTGGAAGGCGAAAGAAAAAGAGAGAACGCATTTCAGAATTAAGTCGCCTTTCTGTACAAACAGCCAATTTTATTTAAATCTATTCATTCGAAAAATATATATACTACAAAAAGAGAGAAAGAAAGAAAGAAAAAAAAGATTAGTTTAATATTAATAATATTACTCTTTTTTTTTTTAAGAAACAGCACTCCGCGATCTCAACTTTTTATGTTTATAATTTTTCAAGCCATTCAGATATCTTCGAACGATATTATTGTCTAAAATGTGATTGATTTAATAACAAATTTAGTAACAATTTAATAACAATTTAATTTTTAATTATTATTTTAATTATATCACATAATTAAAAAATTTTAAACACGATAATTGACATTTCTTTATTTTGTGCGCTTATAAAATATGTATATATTTACCTACTTTTTAATTTGAGTAAAAAAATACGAACAATCTTCATTATCTGTACACACATTGATTTTAACAACGATCAATGGTAATTCGAGCTGAATTAATATTTGATTTTAAATAACAAAACGTTAGTAAAGGAAAATTATATTATTAAAGTGTAGAAAAATATAATATAACTGTATTAAATCGTAAAAAAGTATGAGACAATAGTTGACGAAGATATAAAAAATTATAAAAAAATTTGTCAGGATAATACAACAGAGAAAGAAAAGGACATATTTTATCGAGATTGTGACGAAAATAAAAAGTCCTAATAATTATTTAAAAATTTATACGATTGCTACAATTTTGGGTCCAACCAATTTTAATTCTCGCGAGAACTTTAATTTAGTACTTTACGTCGAAGGAAAGATTTTTTTTTAACGAAGTAAAATTTTTGTCATCATTTAGAAAATTTAAATTATATGAAACGCGTCCAGATATTTTGTATTTATCTATATTCATCCGGTTTTTTATCGGTAAAAACAGCAATTAATTTCGCCAATTCAAGATACAGTGACAAAATTTTGGCAATTTAATCTCGTATGAGATTCAATCGTGTTATCCTCTTCATGTCTTTAATAAAAGAAAATGAAGGAATTGGAGAGAGATTTGCTCTTCACTCTTGGGAGAGATTTGGATTACAGTCTCCGACAGAGCGATACAGAAAAAAGTAAATCGCAATGAACGCTAACTGGCAGCTTCAAGTGCAAGCAACCAGGTCTCTTTAGCAAAAGCATGTAACAGCCGCGGAAGAGCGCGAGCGCGAGCACTGTCACTCGTAAATCGCGAGCGCGCACGCGCAGCATCCCGTCATCCCATTTCCCGACTCTCGTCGCTGTCGTCGCGACAATCGGAGAGAAAACGCACGTGAGACATTGTACCCCGATTGCTCCGAGTCTCATCGACGTGGGTCGACTATTTTCACAGAGTTCGACGCGCGCGCATATACACATACACGCACACGCACATGCACATTCTCTTTTTCTCTTTCTATTCCTCTCTCAGAGCACTTGAAGTATCAAGAGTCAAGAGACGAGAGAGGTAGGTAGACGATGCTGTGTCGAATCGAGTCACTGCGCCCTTCGCGCGGCGCGTAACGTAACGTTACACGGTAACAGAGACTAGAGAGCGAGAAGCCGGTACTCCGCCGTGCAATTACATCAGTGATCAGGTTTGCGTGGTATATACGCGATACAAACCTTCTTCATAATGCCAGTCTTCCTCTTGGAGAACGTGGTGTATCTCCGTAATTTATTATCGATGTACTCCATCTTAATTTTCACCCGACCCTTAGTCTTCTTGCCGTTCGAAGGGGGTGACTTCTTCGGCTGGCCTAGACTGGTGAAGGACTCGTCGAGATTGTCGGGGACGCAGTCGCCAGGCATGCCGCCGGCGGGCATACCCTGCGAGAGCGATTGCTGCCGTGAATTATTACCGTCGTCGCCGTAGCAGACGTCGGAGATGCTGCGCTTGATGCCCCGTTGAACGGGTCCGACGCCTGGCGTCGCGGCGCCCGCGGCTGACATCATGGTGGCGCCGCCGCGGCCTATCTGGGAAGCCGCCGCCGCCGCAGCCGCCGCCGCCGCGAGCTGGGAGGTGGACGGTCGGCCGTAGATTTCCGTGCCAGCATCGCTCCCGATCATCCCCATGCTGTAGCCGAGGCTCGTGTACCGACCGTCTCTTCCGCCGCTAGGGTTGTCCATCGCGGCGTCGGCGCGCACATTTAATCCCTTCCCCACGACGGCGGCGCCGATTCTTCGCGACGGAATCGCTATCGCGTGCGGAACTCGGCGCAGTGTCCACCACGTGATCGATCATCTAGAGGAACACGGGACAACAACGCGCACCGCACGAGCGCTCCCCGCGAACTGAATGCGCCAAGCGCCAAGCGGAGTATCGTAACTTGACCTACGTGTGCTTAACCACAGCGCAGCGCCCAGGCGGGCACGACGGTGGCGGCGGCGGCGGCGGCGGCGGTGGCGGTGGCGGCGTGGCGGCGGCACCGATCAGCCGCGATGCCTCGCTGCGCTGCGCGGCCCGAACTTCCCCCCACCGTCGAGCGACTACGCCGTAAAAAACTAGTCCATCGTAACGCCATGGCCATGATGGGATGAGGATCCGCGCCGAAATCGATATCGAAAAATCTCCCGGACTTCGTACTGTCCCGTTCGATCAGCAGATTGTCTATACGTATCTTCGTTCGGACGATATTCGGCCACGAGTGTGGCCGCGCAGTGGTACACTGCGCGTCGAGAGGGCGTCCCCGGCTGCCATATTTAGAAGTAGACGTTACCATATTAGGGAAAGTTTGCCAAATATGGTGAACAGAGGTGGTCCTTCCTTTTCGAATGATCGTACGGCGCGCCGCTACGAAACACCAATCCAACTGACAGTAGCGCTTCCTGCACGCCTTTCCGGCCCCCCCTGGTCGATCTGCATTTCTGCTATACGTGACCGCAAATCACGGCAGCCGATCCGTATAGCTGTATTACGGAATGTAAACTTTACATCCGAGTTTATTGTACTGCCGACGACGCTACCGTCCTCGTGCGAACTTTCGGCATGGTATTATCAAAATGGGTGGAGGGGCGAAGAGGGTGAAACGTGCGTGCCTTTAGGCAACGTCTCGTTCACGGAACTCTAAACGAGATGTTGACGATATGTTACGCTGTCATACAAACTTTACTTGCGATCGACAAACATTCGTTACGTTTCGCAATTGACTTACCAATACAATTTCATTTTAATCTCGGGATTTAACTAACTCATCATGTTTCAATTCTAAAAATTAGAAAAGAATGAAGAGTAAATTATTGAATCGAGATTAAAGTTAATTTACATTGGTAGGACATCGCCAATGAAGTTTAATTTTAATGTCAGTTCAATTAAACAGTTCAAACTCTTTATCTTTTTTTAGTTCCAAAAATTAGAACAGGATGAAAAGTAAATTGAACCGAGATTGAAGTTATATTGAAACGGGAATGATCGAAAAATTGTCTCACATCGATTTATATCATGCATAAAATTTTTAAGTCATTAAATATCATACAGTTTATATTTAAATTTTGAGATCGTAATTGATGATTTTCCTATAAAAGTATGAAATATTTCCAATGAAAATATTACTACAATATTTAAAGTAGAGAGCTTAATGAAAACTTGAAAGTTATTAATTTTACTCATTTCGTCAAATATATATGTTTCAAACTTATTCATTCAGCTTTAAGATATCCTATGTACATAGAAAATTAAGAAATTTCTTCTTATATACAGTGACACAAAAATGTCGCATTACTTGATTTATATGTACAAAACATTTATTTTTAACAAAATTGATGCAGAACTAAACAAAACGCCAAGGAATATTTCTCTGGTATATAATTATCAAAGCCTGAAAAAACTGAATAATTAAATAATATGATATTTCGTGTGCTGCTCTGTATATTAATCACATAACAATGTGTTATATACTTTAGTTTGCATATAATTTATTAAATAACATCTTCATAGTCAATATTTTCTAAAAAAAAACTTATTACTAGATTGCGAAATACGATTGTTTTAATACTTCATATAATGTCTTATTTTACTGAGCACTTGAAAACATTTTTCTAGAATTAACAAAAATTAAGGTTGTTCACCAGATGATATCGCACGAGCATGAGACATAAGAGTGTCATGTATCTCACGAGCATATGCCACTTGCGCGCGCACTGTCATTAGAAACTGTGGATAAGATAACGCTGGTCCCTCCTGCGTGCTCACCGTGTCGGTGCGAGTTGTTATAACGGACATTGGTAGGTATCGAACCGAACTGGAATGCTGGGACAGACATTCCACAGAGGTCTTCAGATGCAACTCTATCTGGTCACAAATGGAATAGAATTCTTCCATATTCTTGTTAAATCGATGATCTGGCTGCTCTATACCCTTCATGGTTCCTACATCGACTAAACTATTTTGATGCAATGTCTGCGCCGCAGTTTTAAGAGCTATGGCTAATGATTCCCTCAAAGGTCCAACTAGAGATTTTACTTTAGAAATATTATCGAGCTTGTCCTGTGTTTGTTGTTGCTGTTGCTGCTGCTGCTGCTGTTGTTGCTGTTGTTGCTGAACTTGTTGCTGAACTTGTTGCTGTTGCGTTTGTTGCGCCTGTTGTTGATTCTGGGGCAACTGAGGATTTACCGGCTGTCCCATTTGTCCTACACCCATAGCACCTGGCTGTTGAATCGGTGGGATGTTCATCTTGATTCATCCTATAATTTTTAATTTGCCATGTTCAATATATCTAATATGCAATGAATAAAATCTAATAAGAACAAGGTTTTTCTGGAAATTTTTCTTGAAAGCAATATATATCAAGAGTTAACCAATAACATTAAACTTCAATTGGGTTGTATTTAGAAACATCATCCCTTTGTCTTGTATCTCATTTTATTCTTTTTTTTTGTAATCTTAAAGCTGGAGTATGTAATATTATAAATTAAATTTAGCGTTAATCGAATAATGATGTATCTCAAAGAATTTATTACGAAAAATATTATTCCAGTCACAGGGAATTCAAACCTAGACTTCTCGAGGAGAACATCTTTTTTGCAATTCAACTATTTTATCAATTTAAAAGTATGCCTTTTCGCATCTCTTACCGATTTTTAAAAATTCGTTAGCAAAATCTTGATGTCACTTAATCTGAACGTATATTTCTTTTTTAGTTGATCTCTGCAATTGAAAAGTTTTAAAAATGTCTTCTTATATCTTAGGATACTTTAGCACAAAGTCTCTTGTTATCATTCTTCTAATGTCCTGTTTCATACTATTTTTACAAAATAGCGAGTGTATGTACACAAAGTTTTGTAGGTTAGGTAGATTTTAATCATCGGAACAGCAAAAAGTGCAAAGTGCAAGCCAGTACAAACCTCGCGACATTCGCGCACGCGCCATAATGAATTACTGTGAATCGTGCCTTAACGTCGAGCGACGCCTCATTGGCGACTTCATCGACGAATCAGCTTGCACGGCAATGAGGACCGAGTCGAATCACGCATGGCGTCCGGGGGGAACCGACGCCATCTAACGACTGGCATTCCTGCTCGCTCCCGCTGGTAAAACCAGGGCCATCGTCGAAGAAGCGCGTAACTTCCTCGTCGCTCTCGTCGGTCCTGTTGTTTGGCGGATAGTGCGTGTTTAACCGTGCTTCTACAGTGGCTACTCCTATCTAAAGTCGACTAGATCGTCGCGTTAAGTCCGTTATGGCGCGTGTACGCCGTATGAAATGATAGGCGTGGGACGGGGCTCACTGCGTGCCGGCCAAACGTTTGGGCGAACGAGCTAACCCGTGTGTGTGCGTGTTGGCAACGCAAAGAGCGACGGCGGTCAACCATCCAGACACGGAGGACCCACCACTGTGCGCTGTGGCGGATTCCTGTTACACGGCCATCCCCCCTCTACCCCGCTCTCATCTGCAGGATCGCAGGTAACGTATAGTAACGTAGCGAGCGAGCGAGCGCGAGCGCGCCATCCTGAACCGCCGCGCCGCGTCGCGCGCGTTGCGTTCGTCCCGCCAGCTGCGTCCCCGCGGCGAAAATTCGCCCGTGTTTATGTTTACTCCTTTAATTACCCCCTCCCCCGCCACCCTACCCCTCGTGTCTGTCTAGCCTCTGCACTCATCTCCTTTCCCACCTTTCACGATTTTCTCGTCGCTTTTCGCCACGCGCCCGCTTCTTCGTCTCCGCGTTTCTCTCTCGCTCTCTCTCGCTTTCGTTCTCGCTCTTGCGCTCTCCCTCCCCTCCTCCTTACTCTCTTCTTCCCTCCCTCTTCTCTCTCTCTTTCTCACACACACAAACGTTTTTCCTCCCTGTCTCGCGTTCTTCGCCTATTAGCGGAAACAAACGTTTCCATTTTTTTTTTATCGCCGGATTACGTTCGCGGCAACGCGCTCAGGTACTCGGTTCGCTGTGTAGGAATATATACAGAAAAGTGCTCGTAATGTACTCGCGATGATAATTGTGTTATATAAACTTTGTATTATCATGTGACTTTTTTCTTCTTTTTTCTTTCTTAATTACTCCGATATGTTCGGGAATAGCAATAGATACGAGGATTGCAGCATTTTCAGTTTAATTAACGGAGTAATTGTCAAGTACAAACAGTAATTGTACACATCATTTCGTTATGCACAACTTTATATTTGAATGAATTATAGCAAAAAGTTAGTTCTCGACTGTATACAATTAACACACGGTACGTTATCGAGATATAATCCAATGTAAATAAATTAATTGCAAAGAATTATTTTATCTCCTGCTTGTTGTTGCTTTATCGGTTTTATATTCATAGATAAAAAATTATTCCTGTAATTGAAAAAGAGTGCTTGTCTTAAACCTGTCCATGATGCTAAAAATCAATTTGGGATTTCAGAAAAAGAATTAACAGAGAAAGAATTAATTAAGTCACATATTTGAACAATTTGATTACATTACTAATGTGAGTGATCAACTTTTTCTTCATTTCTGAGATCTCAGTCTGATTTCTAGCATTTTGGACACAAGGCTTTAACATTAATGGCATCTAGGTACATAGCTGTATTCTACCAGCCACTCCATGCTCCCTATAAATGCTATGGCACAGAAAGTGGTACCAGGATCAGAGTCAGGATCGATGAAACCTCTGACTGGCAGTGGACTAAGTTATGTCACGCTGCAACCACCCAGTCAACCACTTAGTTTGGTGCAAGACCATAGACCCTCGGTGTATCAGACTCCACCATATATAGGAAGTAATATGGAAAAGGAACCAGAAGCAGAGAAATTGATTCCAAACGGTGTGGAGATTACGAAAACTGAAACCGAGCAAGACGTGCCTGCTGTTGTAAAACAAAATGAATCCAACAGAAACAACAACCTGAGTCCAGAGACTCCTGCTCAAGAACAACCATGTGAAATGCAATCGGAACAAGTGCTAACTTCTTTAATAGAGTTTCCAATAAATACTCGTAAGTAACGTTATTCTTCTTAATTCTCTACATATAAATTAACATTTTCTTGAGAAAGATATTTAATAATAGAATGTAACTAGTAACATAAAAATAAATACTTTATATTCTGTTATTAAAATTGTATTATTTATCTTATTATAATTATATTATAATTATATGTGATAATGTATCTTTAAAAATTTAGTGTAAAGTCTGTTTAGTATGAAGTAAAATTTAAAATAAAATGAATTAGATGAAACACATAGAATAACATTACGCGAATTTAAGATGCAAAAACAAAATATTAATATAAATCTATGTTACAAAATAAAAAAAAATAAATGCAAATGTTTATATTTATATGCAACTATATTTATTTTTATAGCAATATGCACACCAGCACAAAACAAAGTTGAGGAAAAGAAGGTCCCTGTAAATAATGGATCAAAGGAATCAGATGGCAAAGCCGTTAATACTTCTGTACATATAAAACAATCTCCACATAAGCCAGAAGATACACAAACTAAGAACGATGTTCCAAAGGCAAAACCTACAAATCAGAGTTTGAAAGTATCGAGCGATAATGCAGCTGCGACATTAACTAGTACATATAAACCTGACGCGAAAGTCACTACCTCTCCGAAGACAACCAAACGAAAATCTAGAGAACTAAAAGATTTGAAGGTAGCTACTGTAGTCACCGATGGAGCAAGTAAACCTAAGAGAAACCGAATTCAAACACAACCCTATCAAAGTCCATTACCGGAGATCGCTTTACTGGTCAAAAATCTCAATAAAACTCCTGGTTCTAAAGCACCTGACGACAAACTCATCGTGTTCTATAAGTAAGCATCCCATTTTACAAAAATATTTAAACAACTTAATATCTTTATATATTTATGAAACAAGAATTAATTATTAAATATTTATTATTAGAAACGAATTTTTGGCTGTGAGGAATGCAGAAGGAAGTTTTTATGTTTGTCAAGCGATGCAAAATATCTACAAATCAAGCAGACGCATTCGCATACGTTGGTTATCTCAAGATAAAACCAATGGCGAATTCTATTCACCTGATTTCTATGATACCATAGGTATTGTCACACATTTTTTTATTTATAACATTATTATATACTTATCACTATTATATTAGGATAAATGTTGTATTTATCTTTTTTAATTCTATTTCTTTTAATTTTCAGATTTTGATTGTATATTAACAAATCTAAACCTAAACAAAGTCGACAAACATAAATTCTGGCTAACCAGAATAGAGCTGTTACGTACAGAAAATATCTTAAAACGGGCTATTGATGTTGAGGCTGGAGTGTCTGAGAAACCTCGAGTTACAGAAGAACATCCTGATGGATGTAAGTAATAATAATAATATTATAAAATGATAATAAATTTTATAGTCTATTGTCACAAATGTTATAGTCTATTGTCTTATATACAGTTTTACATATGAAATGAGTAATTGCAACGTTTATTTCCGCAGTGGATCTGTCACTTTATAAAGATGAGTCACAGCTGAAGAGAAGAAAAAGCTTGCATAACGAAAAGCCAAATCGTAAAAAGTCTAAGCGAATTGCGAATTCTACGGATGATGACGTAGATGACGAAGAATCTGATCGAAATCGGAAAACGTCCAAAGCGAGTCGTGCGAAGAAACGATCGGTCAAAGCATTGGCGATCGCTAAATCTGTTGCGAAAGGCAGCAGTAGAGCAGAGAGAGCACTAAACAGAAGCACAAAGTCCGGCAGTAGTTTAGACGATCATGTTTCTACTACTGCTACTATTACTACTACTGCTGCAGTTGCCATGACTAATGCAACTACAGCTGCTACAGCAGTTGTTGCTAGTGCTCCTATAACTGCTGCTACTACTACAACTATTGTCAATCCTGCTACCAATTCCGCCGTGACGGATACCAAAAATAATGTAGAAATGAAGAAGTTGGATTTAAAGAAGAACGGCAAGCAGCAAAGTAATAATGGTACCAGAGGGTTTCCGAGAACAAAACCTGGAGGTATGAAATGTTTTATATGTTGCACGTTAAAACGAATTCTCTCTGTTATTTTTTTTCAAATATATTTTATGAAGAAATCGAATTTTTTGAAGAAAAAATTTTATTATTCAATAGAATTTTATAAAACAATTTAAAATAATTTAAACTTGATATAAAGAAAAATATATAAAATATGTACATTAATAAGATATATTGACTGAAAATTCACTGAATATCAATTGACTGAAAATTTAAATTATATTTCTTAATATTTATAAAATAGAATTATATTTCTTAATTAAATTAAATTAAATTTGAAGGTTCTGCTCAAGCCACACAGCAATCCAGTAAAATAGCAGGACGTCCGAAGCGTGTGGCCGCTACCACGGGTGTTGTTTCGTCCGAGGAAACACCTTCTTCAAGGAAGAAACCACGCGGTCGGGCATAAAATTAACTTAACGTTGCTTTTTTTAATACTACAGTTACAGCCGAGTCTGTATCGTAGGCAATATGTACGTGTGGTACACCACTTAAAATTGCAATCAATTTGTTATGTAATATATACTTATGTATATGGATCTCAAGATTCTTAAATGTATCATGTGTGCTGCGATAATATTATAGTCCAATGATACGGGATCAACGACTTGTATCTCTGATTCGTCAAGTCGCATTTGAAAAAAAAGAAAAGTAAAAAATAATAAGAAAAAAAGATTCAGAGATTTATGCGAGCGATATTGTGATATCATACAAAATTTGTACATATCGTCTACGTCTCAGACTCCTTTAGGGGAAGAAAGTCACGGAATGTGTGGGAATGGTACCTTGAGTTGAGTAATAACTAATCTACAGGGTGTCACATACTAATGCACTCTTGCAATAGTCTATTTTTGATGTTGTGAGTGAACCGTACGTGATTCAGTTAATTTTAATGTACACTTTCCATTGGATATGATATATACTATGTACAAAATACACATGTATCTGGGAGATGTAGGAGTTATATGTATTCTGTAAAACAGAGAGAGAGAGAGAGAGAGAGAGAGAGAGAGAGAGAAAGAAAGAAAGAAAGAAAGAAAGAAAGAAAGAAAAAAAGATACAGAGTTAAAAAGAAATAGTATCGACAGAAAAAACGAGAATAAGCCCGAGTTTTACCGATCCGCCGAGCTAATCTTCGGTCGATCGATCGGTAAAAGATTTCGAAGTACAATACATTACTGTACATTATGCTGAATCCTTGCTGTTAAAAATAGCACGTATAAATGGTCCAGCGCCTATATAAAGACAGGCAGAGTAAAGAAGTGCCCTGAATTGTCTCCTTGTCAAGCCAAGGATTCGCGAGAAACTCGCGAACGGAAAGTAGCACGTTGCTTATAATTTGTTTTTTCAATTTGCACTTACGATGGCCCGTTATAAAAGGGTTCGTAATTGAAGATTGAAAGATTGAGAGAGAGAGAGAGAGAGAGAGAGAGAGAGAGAGAGAGAGAGAGAGAGAGCAAGAGAGAGAGAGTGGAGACACAATATTATGATTTAAGATACAGAGAAAAAATTAGAGAGAAAAAAAAAAAAA
>Ga0157363_1005014_pt1 | contig 12316 bp, 9 predicted proteins | sample AttsexASBM1_FD_111477 | JGI IMG/M metagenome (GOLD analysis project Ga0157363, IMG submission 111477) | Fungus gardens microbial communities from leaf cutter ant in Ribeirão Preto, State of São Paulo, Brazil - Atta sexdens ASBM1 | ecosystem: Host-associated > Fungi > Mycelium > Unclassified ...
ATTAGAGTTATTAGTTTTTTTTTTATTATATATATATATATATATATATATATATATATATATATACATACAATTGAGCTGTTTACTTGTTATTTTAATTATAATTATGACTATTGCTATATGTATTTAATATTTTATATAATATATTATTTATTTAAATTATTTAGTATATATTTAATATAATTTATTTATTTAAATTATATTAATTTGCGTTAAATATATTTAACATGACTCAATATTTAAATTTATGTTATATTAAATTTATTTACATTAAATGTTAGGTAAAATTTGATAGATCCTTACACATTTGTATTTATATTTATACTTGCAGCATATGTCTATGCTCAAGAAGATGAGAATATTGATGATATTGTTGATGTAGAAGGTGAAGAAAGTAGTATAATAACTGATGAAGAAATAGAAGAAGATAGTAGTAATGCTTCAGTTGATGCGGATACGACAATACTGTTTACAAAACCTATTCATAATACGTTATCTACTCTTGGTACTTTTATTGATTTTTTTGCTGTTAAGGTTAAAATATACGATATTTTTTTGTAATACTAAAATTCATTTTAAATTTGAGAACAGAATTGCCAGCTGGAAATATAATAGAATTTCTTGTTGGATTTACTAATAAGGGTGAAAATGACTTTGTTTTGGAATCATTGGATGCTTCCTTTCGTTATGCAATGGACTTTAATTTCTATATTCAAAATTTCTCCACGTTCACGTTTAACAAAGTTGTGAAACCAAAACATGAAGCTACTTTAGCTTATTCTTTTATACCATCTGAGAGTTTCGCTGGAAGGCCGTTCGGCTTGAATGTTAACCTGAATTACAAAGATACCGTATGTATGACATTAAATATAAGATATTACATATAAAATGTATAAAAACGTTTAATAAGTTTACGATCTAGACAAAAGAAAACTACATGATATAATTTATGAATGAGAAGCATGAAAAATAAAAAATTTAAGCCAGTGGCACATGATATACGATTTCTTGCTTGATTGCTTGTATTCAAGTAATTACTAGAAATTATGCGTTCTAAGCTATATTCAAATTCTTAATTGAGTGCTGGATGTATCACTTCATTCTTGTTTACTGTACATTAAACAAGGCTGACATGATTTCCGGTGAGCACTTGGGAAATTCAAACACATCTCTATGTACAATTCTAGTAATTTACTAGAACAAACAACTCAGCAAGAAAACATGCATTTATTTTAGAATACTTTAAAGTAAGAATTTCACAAGTATAATTTTATATTTACGTATTATAGAAAAGTGATATATGGAAAAGTAAGAAAATTATATTATTAAAATTAATTTAAAAATCTTTGATTTTGAAGAATCATTTCACTATATATGTAACATTTTTTATTTATTATATATACTTTTTTTAATTCAATATGTTTAGGGATATATTACTTGCGCATGTTGATGTATCAAATTTTTTAACAGAATGGCGTTTCTTACAATGAAGCAGTCTTTAATGAAACTGTACAAATCATAGAGATAGACGATGGTCTTGATGGAGAAACTATTTTTCTTTATGTATTCCTCGCAGCATGTGTTATATTGACCCTTGTAGGAGGTCAACAATTATTATCATCTCTGGGACGTAAATCGCGTTCTTCTACTACTCGTAAAGTACCAGTAGAAATGGGTACATCTAATCCTAACAATGTAGATTACGATTGGCTGCCGAAGGAAACTCTCAATAGAATCAGTAAGTAGTAGATTTACCAAAAGCTAATGAAAATGCTTACATAGTGACATTTAAAATCAGTCGAGTTATTTATTGGACAATAGTAATTTTTTGATGAAATTGAGAAGTTGTGGAACTTCACACATAGCTATAACTTTTAGCATTTTTAAGGATCAGCGAAAGTCATGACGAAAATTTTTACTGAATTTCTGGTCAGTTATATCTAAAATAAACTAAGAAAATTACAATGTAATTATGATATTCGTAATAAGAAAAGTTGTAGACAGATCCTTATAAAATGATTTTTTTTTTTAGAAAAAGAGATAGATAAAAATTCGTTCCATTATTTGCACTATACAGTACAAGCGAGATACAGATAATTTTATTTGTTATGTTTTAAGGATCATTGCAAAATCTAGCTCTGTATAATCGTAGCTTTGTAAAATATTTAAAAATAATCTTAATGTGAAATATTGCTTTTTAATTTTTGTCTATTCATTTAATGATAATAGATTTCACTATCGAATTCTCTTTTTTCATTTAATGATAATAGATTTCACTGTCTCAATTGCTACAAATTATATAAATGATTGATATTATAAACAAATTATATAAATGATTGATATAAATTTCTTAATTTACATTATTAAGTTAAAAAATATTGCGTAAAGAACTTTAAAACAAAAAATAACATAAAATAACAAATGCTTGTTTACAGATAAATCTCCTAGAACTCCAAAACAAAGTCCAAGGCAAAGGAAAACAAAAAGAACAATTGGTTTTGATGATTAAATTACATATGTATGTATGTATGTGTGTGTGGTGTGTGTGTATATATATATGTGTGGTGTGTAATGTGTATGTATGTATGCGTGTATGCATATATAGAATGTATCTTAAAAAACGCCCATGAATCATACAGCACTATTCCTGATCAAAAACTGAGTCTAAAATTTATGAACCTTTTGCAATTTTCGCAATAGCTAACGCGACATTAGTTTTTAAAAATTGTGGAATAAGTGAGTGAAATCAATGATAAGGATAAGACGATTTTAAGATATTTTTCAACAACCTTAAAGATGAACTTTTAAAAATTTTTTGCAATTATCTTATGCATCGATTTTAGATATTTTACTTTTTTGTGGGATAAAAAAAACCTAAAAAAAAATTGCAAAATGATTCATAAGTTCCAGATTCAGTTTTTTATCAGGAATAGCGCAGGAATATCGTTTGTGAGCATTTTTTAAGAGACATTCTACAGAGTAAGTCTAATAAAAAAGTTCACAATTTTTAATAACATAATTAGAGATAGAGGACTGACAGTTATATCAAGATAGAATAAATAGGAGATATACTTTAATGATCTTGAATAATCTTAAGTCCTTGATTTTTCACATGGTGAATTTTTTCATCAGATTAACTACATATATATATACATACTCACGCACGCATACATATACACATACATACATATTTGTATACATATATATATAAATATATATGTATATAATTTGAAGCTAATACAGGAAAATTTGTATTACAAGACATAACTCATTATTGAAAGATAATTTATGGAGAGATAATTTCATTTCTTAATCTCTTGGTCAGAATGAACAAGAAAATATTCAATTTCTATTAATAAGAACACATGGAGTTCCTTAATAAGTTTTTAACGAGATACTATTATAAAGAAAGCCACATGCGAACTATATTCTGTAATATTACAGAATGTTGAACTTTATACATGTACGTTCAAAAGCAATAGAAAGAATGGTATAATATGATACTCAATGATTTTTTTGCACAAAACCTATATATAATTACATAGCACTTAAGAACTATGTTCTTTTTTTTTAGTTTAATTGTTTGCTGTGTTGTGTTTTATATAAGCTGTATTATTACTACGAAGAATACGAACGTATACGTGCATGTGTGCGTGCACATACATGCGTGTATAATAGAGATAAAATTTGATTATTTTATAAGGCCCAGTTTTACAACTCACTTGTTTCTCATCTTTTTCCAATTCTAAAATTGGAAAGAGATAATGAATAAGTCGAACTTCTGTTAAGAGTTAACCGTGAATTGTGAAACTAGGCCTAATTGTATTAATATATAAAAATTTAATAAAATAATTTTTTATGAACAAATTTTTGTAAATTTATTTTAAGAATTCGACAATTTGTGTGTGTGTATGTGTGTGTGTGTGTGTGTGTGTGTGTGTGTGTGTGTGTGTGTGTGGTGTGTGTGTGTGTATACAATTAAAATTCATTCTTGTTCATGATTTTGAATTAATTAGAATCATTAATAGTCGTGTTCAGTAGACACAACTGTTTCGTAATGGATCCGTGGGCGCTCGCTGCTATTGGTGTATTCTTTTAGATCATCCAATCAACATTTTTGATCTGCAAGGATACATCAATAGCAACGAACGTTCACTCAACTGTTAAGTCCACTGTTCGCTATTGAGCGCTCATGAATTCGCAACAGTTGAATCTGTTGAACGCGACTATTCATGCTGCTTTTTAGCGTCTCATGAAATAGCACCTTTATTAAAGTGTTTCTAGCTGCAAGCGAGCACGAGTTTGCAAGTTGCAACACTGTTTTATCTATGATCTTCATTAAACGAGTAGACCATAACCTGAAAAAACATTTGTCGCCGAATGTCGACGTCACCTCTGGTGAACTCTGGTCACGTCTGTGACCCGCGTACTATCTACACGTCATTATTCCGCAATTATTGACTGCAATTGAAGATTAATTGTAACGCGATATTATAAGCACAAAAACGGGATTGTAGAGACTACGTAAAATGTCAGATGTGAGAGACTGGTTCAATTCTCTACCTATATTTACGAGATATTGGTTGTTGTGTACCGCGGTTCTGACATTACTCGGCAGATTTGGATTTTTGAGCCCGCTTTCGTTGGTGTTGTGGCCCGACCGATTTCTGCATAATTTTGAAATCTGGCGGGCGGTGACAAGCGTCTTTTACTATCCTCTCAACCAAAGCACCGGCTTTCATTTCCTGATCAATTGCTATTTCTTGTACAATTACTCATTAAGGTTAGAGCGTGGAGAGTATGATGGAAAGCCCGCGGATTATTGCTTTCTTCTGTTGTTTAATTGGATATGCTGCGTTATCATTGGACTTCTTGGCGATTTCTCCCTGCTTATGGACCCCATGGTGCTCAGTGTGTTATACGTGTGGTGTCAGCTAAATAAAGATGCTATTGTAAACTTCTGGTTTGGTATGCTCTGCTCTTTTTTTATATCATTTTTTATTTAAATTACATTTTATTTATAAATTATTAGTATAGGGTAGAATGGAACCTTTTCGTCTATTTCACGATAATGTTTGTTTCTGAACAGCACATGATGATTATTTAAAGATTGTATTTGCTCTCAAGAAATAATTATGATTATATAATGTATATATATATATATATATATATATATATATATATATATATATATATATAATATACATTACTGAAAAAAGATATTATTTGTTATTGTAAATTTTATTGTATTACTTTAATTAAAACTGATGGAATAGCTCCATCCTACTCTAATGATTATATTATTACATTGTAATGATATTAGCATTATGATATTGGCTTATATGAACAAATCTATTATCAGGTACACAATTCAAAGCCATGTATCTGCCATGGGTCCTATTTGGATTTAATCTGATTATTTCTGGTGGCGGATTGATGGAATTATTTGGGATTCTAGTAGGACATCTATATGTCTTCTTGAAATTCAAGTATCCCCAGGAGCTTGGTGGTCCAGAATTACTCAATACTCCTAGGTTACTTGAAAGTTATTTTCCACCTCAAAGAAGTGGAATTCGATCGTTTGGGAATGTACCTGCACCTAGACCTACGGGCGAACAGAATCAAGGGAGAAATATATTTGGAGGACATAATTGGGGAAGAGGTCACGTATTGGGACAATAATTGAAAGAAACTTATAATTTAATAAAAAATTAATTATTTTTATTATATTTGTTTTGCTGTTTATTATAATATACAGTAACAGTTATTTCTGTATTATCAATTCTTCCAAATATTTTTTTGTGAACTTTTATTTAATGTTCATAATTCAATCATAATTAATTTTATAATAATATTATGAATTTAAGATGTGCATTTTAATGCAATTTAATAAACATGCATATTATAAATTTATAAAAAGAACTTACATTCATGTGATATTTGTGTAATATTATTATTGATATGTGTAAATATATTATTGATTTTTTCTCTTTTTTTCATACACAAATATTGATTATAAAATATAAAGATAAGAATTATAATTTAATTTTTTCATAGATCTTATACACATGAATGCTGTTAAATAAAAAGATAGTAAATGCATTGTATTTTTTATCCTTCATTGTACCAAATGTATAACACTTATGTTCGAAATGAGTCAAATGATATCTGAAAAATAATCAATTTCAAATATGTCACGCAGTGACATTTTTTAACCGATGTATCATAATTGACAAAGTTTTGCAAAAATGATAACGTGTATATTGGAGAAAGAATGACAATATTTCCCTTCATTCATAAGAACTAATAAACGATTATGTTTAATGTAATAAAACAATTTAAATTTACGCAATAGTCACATTCTCATAAAAGAACAGAAGATATTGTATTTTCTTGCTCTGTTAATTCAGTCCTCTGATTATAGCCACTAAGCATATCCATGTTTACAAGATCAATGAAATTTTTATAGACCTCTTTCATTTAATAACTGATCATTAATTACAATTTCTGATCATTAATTACATTCTCAATGAAATATATTTATCAATAAGTTTGTAAATATTTTTCTGCACATTTTTATATTTAATGGTAAAGGAGAAGTGTAGAATTAAAGGAAAAAAGTATGTAATCTACTGATGAATATTTTAACCAAAAACACAAATATTAAAAATTTGCATATATATATATATATATATATATATATATATATATATATATATATACACACACATATATATTAATATTATATATGTATAAATCCCAATAGTAAGATATTCTGAAAAAAATTAATCAATTTTCTAATGTCTTATTTGATGTATAAAGAATGATTTGTAAATCACATTTATTTTAAAGCAGAATTTCGATGCTCAATTTAATAATTGTTTATATAATACACACACACACACACACACACACACACACATATCATGTGTACTTATAAAATTAGATAAAATAACAAACGTATAATTAATTAAATAAAAAATTACAACACATTTAACTCCGTTTTAAGTATTTTTATTTGTCGGCACCTTACAAAATCTGTAAAAACATAAGATACAAGATACTTAGTAAAATTATATTTTTCTATTGTTGAAAAAAAAAGACTAATAGAATATTTTTTATTGAGGTTGTCTTCCTCAATGGCTAAATGCCTGCTAGCACACAACATCATTAGATGTAGTCAGTGTTAAACAGGTGGATGGGATGCCAACCCCTACCAAGAGCTCAAAGTTAACACTTTTCTTGTGACTATTATATATATTACTTAAAACTAAAGTTAATAAATAATTTCAAGATTATATTCATAATAAATCGAATATAATTAAATGACAATAATATAATGACATATGTGTATATTACACACATACACACACGCGTGCGTGTGATGTGTTCTTGGACTTTAGAGGCAATGAATATTAGCAGTGATTCGTTTTACCAGTCTAGTTCATTCGTTAAGCAAAGAAAGTGTTTTGATTGGAAAATTCATCTAGTAAAAAATAACATGCAGCGATACATTTTCTGAACATGTAGTGATGTTTTCTATCTATTGAAGATAGAAAACTATGCAAATTGACATTCATTTCTTTTTCTACGACATATCTTCACTATATATGGCAACTATTCTACAATGAATACTGATTGATATGTCTTCGACTATTAGAAAATATATCACTGTATTGTTCTTTATCAGATGAATTTCTCAGTCGAAACACCATTTCTCTGCTTAATAAATGAACTGTATGAAAGAATTGATTGTGTTCATTATCAACACATGTCCAAGGACACGTGACATGCACAAATAATTGCACAGCCAAAACGCGCACGCGTCAAAATTTTGTTGTCAACAATAAAAAGAGTGAACTATGAGCTCAATACCTACCAACAATTATTCTTCCGGGACTTCCAATTCTCCGGCATTAATGTCATCTATAAGGTCATGAGGTGGTCTGCCTTCCACAGTACATCCCACTGACTGGCATGTACCCAAGATTTCTTTAACGGTACCACCGAGTGTTCGTGACATTGATCTTGATCTCATAGCACGTGCAATGGAAACAATATCATCAAACGTTAGATTACCACTATGTTTGATATTTTTTTGCCTTTTACGATCTCTAGGTGGCTCTTTCAGAGCTTTAATTATCAAGGAAGCAGCAGATGGCACAACTGAGATTGTAGCTTGTCTATTCTGAATAGTCAGCTGAACGGTGATTTTCAAACCTTTCCAATCACTGGTAGCCTTGGCAATGTCATCTCCTACTTTTTTGGGAGACTGAAATATGAATATATTATTAATTATCAATACATTTTATGTATTATATATATACAATATATAAATATATATATATATATATATATATATATATATGTATATATATTATTAAGAAGTATTATCATAAAAAAATTAGTTTCTATTGAAGATATAATAAATTTTTTTCTGTAATTGTAGAAAATGTGTTAATTTTAAATTGATTAAAGTATAGTTACATACAATATTTTGATAGTGAAAAAACATTGTATGTATATGTGTATATAAAGGAGTTATTTATTTTAATCTTAACAAATAAATATTTTGAAAAATATAAATGTATAAAATACAGACAAAAGTAGAATGATTTCAAGAGGGGCATATTTTAATTATATCATATTTTTTTTGTAAAAAATGAGAGAATGCCAAGAAGACTTGAAAAAAAATATGTATATAACATGGGACAAATCTTACAAAATCGGTTCCTATTAAAAAGTATAATTTTATTTTTATTTCTAAAAGAATCAAAACAGATCTTTAAATTAAAAAAAAATATATATATATATAACACAAATAATTATTCCAAATTAATCATCTAATTGTTCAGATATTAAGAAACAATTCTAATTTGCCAAAATAAATAAAAATTTATCACTTTTATTTGCTTTGACAAATTAAGATTCTTTTAATATTTAAACAGTTATAATTAATATGGAATAATTATTTATGCTACCTCATATATTTTTTTTATTTTAAAAGTATATTTTTATTCTTTTAAAAATAATAATAAAATTATACATTCTAGTAAAAATAGATCTTATATTTGTTCTATAATGTATACAGTTTTTAAATCTAGATTTATTGTAAAATTACACAATATTAATTTAAAATTTATTATTATTTATTATAACAAAATTTACAAGAATTAAATAATAAAATTGAATGTCTCAAATAAATTATTATATCTTCCTAGAGACACAGTAGTTATCTCAGCGCTAAAACATGGTAGAAGATACAGAAGTTTCAGTTAGAAATTTTATTTTTTCTATCAAACTTACTAAACCAAGAGGACCGATTTTAGGAGCAAGGGACGAAGTAGCTCCTACTTCACCACCAACGCATCGCAGAAATACTGATATGAACAATATAAACAATTTAGCAATTTTTTTCCAAGGTTAATTATAAATTTTTTAAAAGTTCATCTCTACACAAAAAATATAAATAAAATACCTTTCTTTATTTCATTTGGATCAAATTTAGGAGGCATTTTGATACTTTCTTTCGATGATTTTTATAAAGAAACTTAGATAAAATTCGATTACGAGAAACCCACGCTTCTCAACTCCACGTTTTACAACGGAAAAGACAAAATGCAATGAACGGTCAGACTATGAAACAGAAACAATGTAGTAAGGCCACTCGCACAAAAATATCCATAAAGTCTCAGACATAATAAGGCATTAAACGGTGAACGCTAGTCACGTTATTTAGTGTAAAGTCAAACTGCGCATACGCAGATCTGCTTCTGATATCTTAGTTCCTCTAAAATCAAAGAATTTGATAGACATAACCATCTAGTATCTTCATGATTTATGACTCAACGCTCTTTCGCCATTTATTTAAATGGCGCACCCAGATGCGCAATCGCTTCTCAAGTATTCAGGGAGTTCTTTCATCTGATTGGTCTATATTTGAAGATCTAACAGTATATGCCAATTAGATGAGAGTTTGAACACTCAGGGATGCATTCATTGAATCGTTATAATCGAGTTAATTAGCCAGCAATGAAAATCGGAGAAATCGGTTGCACTACATTTGAGACTTATTAAATGGAAATTAGATTGTAATTTACAAAAACAATTGTTATTAAAAATTTTTAATAAACATTGTTTTTTTTAATTATTAATGTCGTTATTAAAAGTTCATTCAAATAATTCTAATTTATTTCGAATATTGAAAATTTACTTTATAATTCATGTTACTTGTATTACAGATTTTCAGTATTGTGTTACTTGTATTTCAGATTTTGAAACTAACTATCGGAACGCAATCTAAGACATAAAATAGAAAATATTTTTCGATATTTAAATTTCTATTATAAAACATTTTTAACCAATGAAAAATAATGCGATCTATTGAATAGTTATTAAGGGATAAAGTAACGATAAAAATAACGACTAAATTTTATTGTTGTACTATAAAATATACAACAACCTTTATCATTATAAATAAAAAAAAGTAAAGATTGTTATAAAAAAAACGTCGAAAACGATGTAATAGTGTTACAAGTAACGTGTTGTTTTCCAATCTTAATAAAAAAAATCGGTTTTCTATAACTGAATTAGTATTATATATATTTTTGGAATGAGATAAGTATATGTTTATTATCTAGCAAAAAGCGAGAAAGTTCTAGTGCAGTTTAGCGCAATAAAAATATCTCAATATGTGCAAATCACGTTCAATTAGTAAAAAATGATTTAGTTGATCGACCTCGATGTTTAGCTGTCATCCCTTTGATTAAGAGAAATATGCTATAGGATTTTTCTATACTTATTTGGTCTACTTATTTAGTTTATTTAATCCACTTTGTCTGTACAAGAGCGTTTTCAATAATTATCAGACGCCCTGTATATATAACATGCGTATGACTTATTTTAATTCTATAATCACAGTTGCATTGAAAGCAGAAATTAAATTATATAGTCCTCATATATAAGTATATAGTAACAAAAATCTTATTTATCTCGAAATTCTTTAGAAACTCAAGAAGTATTGCTATGTATTATCGGTTAAATTCAATGGAAAATTTGATGTATCAATGAGAAGTTCTTCGTTTATGTTCTGCTGTTTTTCTTCCGATTCGTACTCTTCGATGTCTTCACTTAAATCCGTTAAAGTTTGCGGTCCGGTAGATTTGTATTGAAATGCGGAATGTGACAAATCGACTTCAACTGGGAATAATGTTACTGTCGACAATAAATCCCGTGTATTGGCATAATACTTGGCTAAACCTGCTGCAAACTTGTGCAATTGCCACACAACATCCTGAACGTGTTTATTGTCCAACAGTTCAAGCTTTACTAGCACGTCTGAGCGAAGCTTTGCAAATCTTGCACGAGCTTCTTGTCGACATCTTAGTATCAGACGATATTCGTAATTGCCTGTTTCAACGCGATAAAGAGGCTCTTGCAGAGCGACACAGCTTTGCTCTTCATCATCTAATTCTTTTACCTTTAAACAATAAGATAAATATTCAAATTTTGCATCGGCATACTTGCTAATGGTTAACCGTGTATCTGGTATGGCTTTATTAAGATATGTTCCCAAGTCACTTAATATTGGTTTCAGAGTTTTTAACATTATCATTCCAAACTTTTCCATTTGCCTATGCTGCTCTCCAAATTGTCTAAAGGCTTCACTGGCACGTGGCTGTGGTTCTCGAACACCTATGGCAGCAAAAGCATCTCCGAATACTGAAAAAAAAAAAAAACAATTTGAATGAATAAATACTGTGTAATAATTCTGTGCAACTTCTGACAATACCTATTCGAAACTTTTGTACCTTTATAAATTTGTATCAGATCGAAAAAAGCATGTAATGTAGCTTTAGCATGCGTAACGAGACCTCTATAGAAATTTTCCGTGCGCTTCAACATCATCAATCTTTGGACAAGAGCATCATTACAAAGGATAGCTCGCGATAATCCAAGTGCATCAGCCGTAGTACTACCCATTCCTTCAACTAATCTATGCTTTACCTACAAATTCGAAAATTTAATTTTTTATTATTTTATTATATAATTTCAGCAGAATAAAAGTTATTATGATATAATCCTATACAGAATGTTTCCTTTAATTCAAACATTTAAAATATCTTTATTGTTCTTAATACAACAAATATAAAAAGAAAAAGTTGTTCATTTTGAAAGGACAAATATTATAAGATAAGCAAAATATTTTTTTCTTAGGTATTCATATTTTTTGAGATATCAAGATTGCCATTTTTTAAATAAAAATGTATGATATATATATATATATATATATATATATATATATATATATATATAA
>Ga0157363_1005016_pt1 | contig 12311 bp, 7 predicted proteins | sample AttsexASBM1_FD_111477 | JGI IMG/M metagenome (GOLD analysis project Ga0157363, IMG submission 111477) | Fungus gardens microbial communities from leaf cutter ant in Ribeirão Preto, State of São Paulo, Brazil - Atta sexdens ASBM1 | ecosystem: Host-associated > Fungi > Mycelium > Unclassified ...
GAATGAGATAAGTTAGAGCAACTCTCACATCTATAGTAGATTGTTGTTTTAGACTATTAACAAGGATGGATGAAATTCTTAGAGATTGATTAGAATTGAATTCTTTTGCTAATGACTTTCTCAATGAGTTTACCAAGCATATTTAATAGAATGATTGGTCTGAACATCTTAGAAGAGTTATAAAAAGCCTTATTAGCAATGTTTATAAAATTCTTGAGACATATTGTATCATTGACAATGACTTTAAGATGTCTCCATGACAATTTATCAGACCTCAGAGTTGATAAATTACTATATTTTAATCTCAAACTCTTGAATTCTTCTTTAGAGAATGGCATCCACATTGTCACAGGTTTGTTTGGAATTTTATCTAACAAGTCCAGGTTGATCTAACAACTTTGAGCTGAATTGAATGATGAATGAAGAGCTTGCCAAAGATCCTCAAGTTCTAGACATGGTTGATCATTATGTTGAATAGCTTCAATGACCAGTAATTTGTACTTCTTGATATAATTCATGAGTTCTCATAGACTGCATCTTTTTGCCACAATTTCTTATATTTTGATATTAAAAAATATACATTTGGTTTTCTTGACAATATTTCTGAATTTCCTCCAGTCTTCAATACTCTTTGAAGATTTATAACTATTAAGCTCCTGTTAGAGTTACAAATATTGGACTTTATTTATTCATTTTTTTAATTTTATATTTCACTTTTGCTTTCTTTTTTTCTACTATTATTAGAGTTAGGGTTTAAGCATAACATCACTGTCACAGTAATAGTCACATAATCATGATGAAACATGGTGAAACATTCTAGAATAATGATATCATACAATATGTTTAACATATGTTGACCTTATAGTTTACACATGGTCTTTAGGGTAGGCTAGATGTAGTAGTAGCATGGACTATCTGGTAGAGTATATAAGATAGACAACATTGTACTAGAAACTCCATTGAGTTCTCTTGTGATTAATCTAATCTAAGATTTACTCTTTTGACTTTAACTTTAAGTCTTGAGACACAACAGTTCCCTTTGATACTTCTTATTCCACTAGAATTTTGAGTGTTTTTTAATATTGATGATTTTTGAATGCTTGAACTAAATTTTTTCCATATTGTTAGTAAATTGTTATATTGTTTATTTGAGAATCTCCTTGCTTGAAGTATGTCCTGTATTCAATCCCTTGATAGTTTTTATGAGTTCAGAAAGAAAATTCTTTTCTTCTTCACTGTTCTTGACAATTGTACATTTTTTGGTTTAAATATATTCTTTAATAATTGTAATATTAACAGTAAGTAGCACATGGTCTGATAACAATCTCTATTCTGGGTAGATCATGTGATTGTTGAGTTCTGATGAGTTTGGTCAAAGAGACATAAGGTCAATTACTGAGTTTGAATCATTTTAATTGTCTGAATATCTAGTAGAAACTTGGTTAGTAAGTTTAGACATATAAATTTATAGAGTCTGCAATATCTATAAGGAGATCACAGTGTATGGAGTGATGCAGAAAAGAGGAATCCCAACTACTGTCTCTAATGTTAAAGTTTTCAGTTATAACTAAAACATTATTGATATTAGCTTTAGTATTCTTTAGATAGCATATAAAATATTTCTATGATTGAAAATATCTTTTGTAAAGAGAAGCAAAATTGTGAGAGTCTTATATTTATATATAATATAACTCTAGGGGAGTTATGATCATTTGATATGTTCCTAGAGAAAGTGACCTAGTTCAGATGATTCAGTACTTCTACCAATAAATTTCCTTTCTCATTTGACAAACTTGGAATAGAACAAATAATTGACCAAGGCAGTTCTTGGATGAAAATTATATCAAAATATTTTTGTGTTTTTAAAATAGTGTTAGTAAGCAAATTGTTCTTATGAATGTTTTGTAAAAAATTTTAATGTTTTTACAAATCATACTTAACCACTACTCATAGTTAAGCAAATTGATTGTTCTCTAATGTCTTGAAGTTCTTGATACTTCTTGAAGTGCTACTTCCTATTGAATCAATGCTTCTAGAATGGACACAAATTTTAATCAGCTTAGTAGTTGCCTTTGCAATTCAAACATTTGAATGTATGAGAGCACAGTTTGTCCTGTTTTGTTTCAAGCCTTGGCAGGTTGATTTTGAAAGTTAGCCTTGTAGCATTAAGTGAATTGTCAGTAATGTTCAGTTTTGTGAGGTCCATTGTACTTATGTATTTTGACTCTTAAGCTCTGCAAGAAAATATTATATAATCCCACTTCTAGCAATTCTTACATTGTGGGACTTCTGGGTTCATATTCACATCTTGGATTGTAGCGATATGACTTTCTATGTTAAAATATCTGTTAATAAGTCCTTTAACATTACTACTGCTTTAGACATCTCAAATGTCCAGTCAAATAATTGCTATGTCTGATTTCAGTGACACTTTGATGATGTATGGTTTTGAAACAACTACGATGTTGTTGAAAATATAGTTGCTCTTAATGATAGATCTGACTATATCAGTTAAAATGGAAGTGTTAGTGTTTTTCAATAGATATAGGATATCTATAATCTTCAAATATAATTTCAACTGGAAAAGACAAGGAATATTGACTTTAGCTATGTCAATAAAGTTTGCATTTTTGATATATTTCTCAATTGTTTGAAGATTGAGCAGAGATGTGACTTTGTTGGTGACAATAGTAATATCTGTTTGATCTATATGTACAAAGTCAGCTATAACTTCAGATTTGATATTTTTAGTGCTCTGTTAAGATTAGTAATCTGGATGCTGGACGACTTCATAAATTTTGATTTGTTTTCATTGCTCATAGGAACAATGAATTGCTTCCTAAACAGACTCTTTATTAACATGTTTAGTTTTGGCTTAGACTTACCATTATCATTAATGATTTTTTTTGATTTTTTTGCTTGTAATTTTAGGAAAGTTTCTTTGATTTTAAGAATTTCCTTGGTGTTAGAAGATGTAGACAAAGCTTGCATATATGATTTCTTAGTACCTTTCTTTTTTATCAGTTGACTAATCTTTTTGAAGAACTTGGAAATTTCTTTGACCTCCTTGGAAGTTTTTACTGAGATTAGAGAAAATAATTTGATGAAACTTACTAGCTTGTCAGTTTTTTTATTGCTTTTGGATTTGTTTTTGATTTCTTGAATTTTTGGAGTAAATTTAGACATGACCTTTTGTCTAAAAGTTTGGTTATCTTTATCAGAGACAAGTAAGTATTATCCTGATTTATAAAAAGTAGAAATAAAATTCCATGCTACTTCATCTACACCACTAAGGTCTAAAGCATTGTTCACCTTGTTTTTTTTGATACTCTTATTTTTGATATATTTAGTTATATGATGCAATGACTTCTTAATGTTTTTGAAATCAGACAGAAGATACTTAAGTACACTATGAAGAGAAATAGAATAGAAGTTACCATTCTAGAAATCTTGTTTAGTTACTTAATTAACATTATAAGGCAACTGAATGTTAATAACCTCTTGTGGAGAACACATGTTAGTACTAATATTAGTAATACTTTTATGTCATAGTTTAGGTATGTTGTTGAGAGCTAGTGCTTCACTTTGAACATGTTGTATACTTTCCTGAGGGATATTGTCAGATATCATTCCAACTGATTTGCTTACCTACTTGTTATTCAATATATAAGATAGTTTAAAACTATCGACTGGTTCTTGAGCATTCTTATTCAGGAGTTTGTTCTATATCTCTATTCTTTCATGGTATAGAAATAATGACACATCCAAATGAGTTGAAGATTCTCTCAAACTAATTCTGCTAGAGAAAGTAGATTTTCCTCTGATAATGTTCATATTGGATAGTAAGTTAGCCATTGGAAAAAGTTGTGAAAAAGTAAATGGAGTAGAAAACAATGTATTTGCTAATTTATTTATAGACACTACCATACAGAATAGTGGTAAGAGAGAAAGAAGTATATAATGTCACACTTATAACTCTAACCTTAAGTTCTCAAATAAGAAAATAAATATAAAAGAAAAGAAAATGTGTTAAATATAGTTCATACCTCATTATTCAAGATCCAATAAGGCTTCTTAGAAGTCCAAATGAGTTAACTATGCATTATCCAAGAATGTAGAAGACAGGTTGAAACAATCTTTAGCTTCAGCTTTTGTGCTACATCTCTACAAATTATATAGATCATATATTTTAGAAGAAAATTTGGGTCAGATAGATGGCTTAATAGATGGCTTAGTCTACTGGAAAATGGAGAGATATATTGTTGCTAACACTAGAAAATAGTATTAGTTTTGATTAATTTTTAGGATAAGGTTATTATAGTGTAAAATACTAGTTTATACTAAGTATACTACTTAGTGTAGTTATTTAGGAATGAAGACTGCTAAGTGAATTATCCTAGTTTCTAATAATCCTTGAATGTCAGGAATAGAAATCTATGAAGCTAGCAAGAGTCCAACAGTGACATTTAAAATAATAAATGTGGTCAGAACAGAATATAACAAGATGGAACAAAACTTACTTCAAGTGGATATCTGCAATTAGTCATAAGAGAAAGATCAAATCAAGTATAGAAATTTACTCAGAAAATAAATGTGGAAATTCATAAGATTGTACAAGTATTTAGGTTATAAATCAAGTTTGGAAGTTTATCTATAGATTGATGATATGATCTTAGATAAAATTTTAGTCTCAACTTATGTGCTATATCCACTATTAGTTATATAGTCATAATTTTGAAAAATCAGAAAGTAATGAGAGAAGATTTTTAGTCAGACTTAGTTGAAGGTAGTTCTTAGTTGATCTTAGTTGATTTCAAGACTGAAGATTACAAGGTATCTACTTAGTCTTATATACTGAGTCTATAATCAGAATTGTAGCTAAGAAATAATAGTGTAGAAAATAACTAAGGAAATATTATAGAGATAATTTCTAGAATATAGAACACCTGGAAGTCTAGGTAACAAGTTACCAGGAGATGAAATATAAGAGATTGATTCATGTGTGAATAATCATAGATATAGAAGTATATCTAAGTATGTTAAAGTCCTATTTAGAAGTTAGAAAGCAAAAGTCTCAGAAGTTTTGGAAGTTAGTTTATAACATATCTAGATAGTATACTTAGTATATAAGCTAGCAGTTTACACTATGAAACTCATTCTGAAAATCAACTAAAACTATTACCAACTGCTAGTATTAGTGATAATATACTTTTCATCTTCTAGTAGACTTAGCTACCTATTATGTTCAAAGTATTTTATTTCAAAAATGTGATCAATGTAGCTTGTAAAGATATAGTATACAAGCTGAAACCAAAGTGTCAGAATTAAAGATGGTAGACTTTATTTACTTTTATTTTTTTCTCATTTCTATTTTCTTTTATTTTTATTTTTATATTTTCAGACTTAGAACTAGGGGTTAGTGTGACATTATGTGTAACTATCACAAATTGTCACATAACTATATCACATAATCACATATCATACAAAAGTATATAGAAAGTTCTGAAACAATGATGTTATATAATATATTAACCATATGTTGATTTTATAGGTAACATATAGTCTTTAGAATAGATTAGATAAGGTCTCACATAGACTAACTAGCTAGTGTATATATAATAGACACTTTGTACTTGGAACTCTATTGAGTTCTCTTGTATTAACCTAATACAAGATTTTTTTTAAACTTTACTTTATAAGTTTTAAGTTGTAATATAAAAATTATTCTGATTTCTACATTCTGTATTCTTGGATGACACACCAATAACTTATTTTAGACTTTTAAGAGACCATTATTAGATCTTAGATAACAAGATGTGAACCATGTTTAATATTAATCAATGTTGCTGTTAAAGTAATAAACAAGCTAGAGAGAATATCCTATTACTAAGAGAGTCATATAGTAGAGGAGTATTTAGATAAGTTCCAAACTTTAATTGCAGATACTAGCTACACTAACCTTTGTATTATAGTTATTAAATTTACTATAGTCTTTAGATAGCTATTTAGAACCAAATTACAATCTTACTAGTAGAAAAATCCAAAGATACTAATTCTCTTGCTTAGTTTGAGGCTATATGAAAAATAGATCAAATTAGATAAGCTAATAAGATATTTTAGTCAACTCAGTAAACTAGCTTTATTTTTTTCTTTAACTTTTAAACTCTGTGAAGTTTTTCAATTGTCTTTACCTCTCAATATCTAATCTTTATTATTTTAGTACTCCATATCTGCTATCTTGAATACTTTTTCTAGATGTTTCCATGAACATAAACACTACTTGCAAACTCTAGTTTGTACTAGCTAAAAAGTGTTACTAATATAAGAATTCAAACTATGTTATAAGAGTGTTTAGCAAGATTAGACATCTTGTAATCAAATTACTAAGCAATGGAAGGAGCTTAGAGATAAATTATATAGAATGGCTAGTAAGTCTAACTACTAGTAAATAAGTTTACTGTACTCAAAATAGAAGAATATTTTTTTTACATTTAGTTATTAATGTTTTTGATGTCTGTAAAGCTTTTTTATATCTCCTTATCTTCTTCAAAACTACTAACATTGCTGACTCCATTTATATATATATATTAGTTAACTTTGGCAATACTAAAATCTTCATTAATGAAAGTTTTGTGAAAAGATACTGCTTGAATATATATAGGATTTTAAGGCTTATACTCATCTACAACATTAAATAGCACTCTTAACAATAACAGTTGGATATCTAAGATTATGAATATTATATTATGGTATCAGTTATACTCTGAGTAGGCCTTATCCATAGTCTATAGTTTAAGCAAATCCTTAGCTTTACTTTGTTATGACTTAAGTCCAAAAGTTAAAACAAAAAAGAAACCTTATATTGGTTGATATAAGAAAACTCAATAAAATTTCTAGCATAGAGGAGTCTACTTTATATACCTCTAAAGCATAGTCTGTACATGTCTAAATCTAACTTATTCTAAATATTATGAGTCATATATATAAGAGTTATTATATTATATGATATATAATGTTATTTCTTTAGGTTTTTCTATATCATTAGAGATAGTTTGATGAGTGCTTTCCAACACAAGTTTGATTGTATAAATATATTTAGTCATTCCTTGAGATAATAGCTATAAGAGGATAACAAACTTTAAACTCTAGATCTTTGACAACAGAATTCATAAAGCCTGATGTCTAATACAAGATTGTGAAGTTTGTCATACCTCTTCCAGTGCTACTCCTGTCAAACTCCAACCCTTACCAGCATTCTAGAAGTATTTAGTAGAGCTGCTGCTTCTAGAAGATCTCATTCTGTTCTCTTAGGTTTTCTGAAGGTAAGTCTTGTCTTTAGCATAGTTGTCAATATTAGCTTAGGTTTCCTGAAGCAAACTCCATGAACTCTGTGAACTTTTGTTAGTTGTTCTAACAATAGCCAATGAAACTTACAGTTACTGATGGTCTAATATCTCAGTAATCTATTACTACTTTTATACATTCTATATATGTATAAATAGCCCTTATTTTGGGCTTTCCAGTGTATCTTGGTTTGTAAGAATTAGTCTACCAGTTATTAAGATACAAGTTGAATGAAGTTTGTAACAGAAAACTCTAAAAATATAGAAAACACTTTACAAACCACTATATGGTATGAGAAAAAGTTAGAATATTGTTATTACATAACTTAGTTGCTTTCTAAACCTTTTATCCAAGAACTCTGTATAATAGCTACTTTTTCTCAGTATTTTTCTAAAACATTTTATAAGAATCACACTTTGAGCAATATTTCAATTCTTTCTTTATATATATAACATTTAAGTCTGTCTTTATTAAAGAAGATTTCAATATCCTCTCAAATCACTGCAAACGAGACCATGTTATTAAACTAATTTCTAATGCAAAGTCCAAGTTATTAAAGGTATATTATTTATTCTCTGTAAAGTAGTCTAAGTTAGACATGTTCATTGTAGAAAACTTCTACACTAAAAATATATAACTTTTGAGGTCTTTTATAACTATACTAGTATTTTTTATTAAAAAGAAGAATGAATCACTTTGTCTGGTACACAATTATAAAAATCTTAATATACTCATGATTAAAAATAAATACCTACTTCTATTGATTTCTGAGCTTATTACAAAATTCTAAGATACTTAGTACTTATAAGTAGATCTACTAACCAAGATGGTTAATAACATATTAAAGTAGTCTTACAAGTAAGAATCTTGTGGGAATCATAAGAAAACTCAATAAGGAGTTCCTAATGAATTGTTACTCTATTTATATAATAGGTACATAGTTTGTGCTAGTGATAAATAACCCTATCTTAAGTCTATATATTAGCTATGAATATACTATAAAGATAATATGCCATAGACATATACCTTGACATTACTTCTTCTAGTCTGTTCTTCAAAATTCTAGACTTCTGAAATAATTAAAGAACAAAAAGAAAAGGAAAATTAAGAAAAATAGATAAAAAGAAAATAAAGTCAGAATAAAATATAAGAGTTTGAGCATACCATGACAGTACTTCTCTTTTAAGATTCTACCTTTCTTTCTCTTTCTATCTCACCTAACTTCCCTTTAACTTCTTCAAATATTTATTTTCAAAATTTCTATTGTCTCATCCAAACAAGATCTTTACTATATACTTCTCTAGTAATTCTCTTCTCTTAAATATTTCTGCTTCTAAGTTCAACATCCTTTCCTTCCCCTTCTCTTTTCTCATTTGTACTCTTCTCATTTCTTTTTGTCTGATCTCTTTCTCAAATTTTTCTACTAAATTTATTATATTTTCTAAATTTTCTAACCTCTTCCAAGTATCTTTTTTTGCTATATATTCCTTCTATCTAATCAAATACTTTAGCTCCCTACTCATATCTCTCTTATTTAATATTTTTTTAACTTCATACTTCTTTTCTTTATTTATCTTTACTAAAGGTAGTGAGATCTTCTTCTATTCCTTTATCTACTCCTGATGCAATGCTATTGTACTCATATTAACTACTGAATAAATTTTCATTGATGCCAGTAACTTTAACTCCATTATATTTTCTAATATAATTTTTTTAATTTTATATAGTTCCATAAACTTCTTTGTTAACTTCTTCATCTCTTTATTTCTTATCTATCACATCAAACTCTTTTTACTCAATAATATTCTATCTTCCACCTTATACTCTGCTACTTCCTTTCTATTCTTATCTGCATATTTTTTCAACACTACTTTTGTTTCCTCATGTATTTTATTTATTTTCTTTATAAACTTCTCTACTTTTGCATGTTTTTTGTCAGAATTATAAAGCTTGGACATGAGTTTTTTCTAATATCTTTTCTATTTTAATTTTCCTTTTATTATTTTTTATTCTTGGAACTGGGATTAGGGTTTAGGATGACATCACAATTACTGTCATGCAAGTCACATGGCATGTTCACAGTAATAGCCACAAGAAACATGATAGAAGATATAAGAACAATAATGTTATATAACATACATAACATATGTTGATCTCATGGCTAACATATGGTCATTTAGAATAGACTAAAGAAGTAGAGCACAAACCATCAGTAGTTAGTATATAAAGGTAGATATATTATACCAAGAACTCCATTGAGTTTTCTTATGTTAAATTTAATACAAGGTTTTCTTCTCTGATTGACTCTAAGGTTATTGAATCATAACATTAGAACTTGATTCCTATTTTTGAGACTACCCAACATAGGGTCCTCTCTACAAATTTCTCTTATTCTCTCATTATCCTTGACTGTAGGTAACACATCTAATGTCAAGAAGAACTGCTGGGCCCTAGGCATAAGAAGAATACTAGTTAAGCAGGAGAAGTTTACCTATTTGTTTGTATCAAAGCCCACTAGTACATTTCAGATATATCACTTTTTATCGATGTATTACATATCTTCTTTCTTTATCAGCTTTGTACTACAGATTCACTTGTAATCTGTCTACACAGGAGAATAGCAAGTGTTCTTAAAACCTTGTCTAGAGTAGAATAATCTTCTCAGGTCAATATTGTTTACAATTTTCTTAAAGTAGCAGTCAGTAGTTTAAGTAATCAGTAGACAGTGCAAGGTGGGACAAGAAGAGGGCCCACTAGCACTTACAGAGATTGCTTTAAGCTCCAAATATGAGTCAGAGAGTGAAGCTAGCACCAGCTCCTCTCTATTATCTTTATACACATCATTTCCTCCAATACCACTACTACTATCATTATCATCTTTACCAATTTCACTTCTCTTTACAATATGAGCTAATACAGTCAAATCAACTATGAGCTTCTAACTCAACAGCAGCAACAACAGCTTGCAACACTGTAGGCACAAATCCAAGCCCTATTAGTAGTATAAGGAGAGGGAGCAATCTCTGGAGTGGAAGAAGTGGCTAGGTCACAAATGTTCAACAGGAGTTTCAAGAAGATGTCATGCTTTGTGACAGCCTACAAACTATATATCAGGATAAAAATGAGGGGAGTAGCAGTAGAAGAGCAGATACAATATATACAAGGGAGATTAATGAATATATGAAAGGAGAATACATTGGAAGATTTAGAAGGAGGTTCACTGGAATATGAAACAGTAGGGAAATTTTTAGCAAACATTAAGAAAGAGTTCAGAGAAAAAGACAAAGAAACAGTCAAAGTAGTAGAACTAAAAAGATTAGAATAAGGAGGAAAGATAATAGAAGAATTTGTTGAAGAGTTTAGGAGGGCAGCCAGAGGAAGCAGATATAAGGGAAGTGTTATGGTGTGTTTGAATACTAACATTTTTCTTTTTCTTTTGTTTATTTCCCTTGATTTAATTTTTGATGATGAAGAGGCATGTGACTGATGTCACATGACATATCACATGATGTAAGGTCATAAGCTTAGACTTGGCTAGAGTAGACTAGAAGAGGCAAGAAGAATGATGTCAGAGCATATATATAGTATGGTATGGACAACATATAGACATTAGGGTAGGGTTAATTATTGATAGCACAGACCACCTGTAATTTATATAAATAGAGTAGCAATTCAGCAAAGACTCCTTGTTGAGTTCTCTTGTGATCTCACAACAATATTTATCTTTGAGATTTATTGATTGTATTTCTATTAGTCTTTGTAACTAGTAGTTGCCACAATAGAAAGACCTTTAGTTGAAGAATTCAAGAGGGGTATAAATGAGACCATATACCAAAAACTTATGGAGTCAAAACAGCAACCCAGCTCCATTAAATAATGGTATGATAAAGCTATTGCTTTAGATAGGAACTGGAGGGAGAGTAGGCAAAAAGAAGAGAGATTAAAAGAGGAATGAGACAACAGGGTACAAGTCCCTAGGACAAACAACACAGAGGTACCTAGGTAACAATTGTCATGGCCTCAAGTTTGGCCAAGAAAACAAGAAGTTCTTCAACAATAGATATCAGTAGGGCCTGCTCCAATGGAAGAAGTGGAGAGAATAAATATGGTATTGGTGTATCTCATTCAGAGAGCAGAGTTGGCACAATATAGCCCATATGCTATGAATGTGAACAGGAAAAGAAACTTCTATAGTTGTGGGGGATTTGGCTATCTAGCATGGAATTGTAAAAGACAAATCATGGACTAAGAAAGAAGAGTAGAATATGAGGACAATAGGAATAATAAGAACAATTTCAATAAGAAGAAAGATCTAATAGTCCTTGATTAGATCTCAACAGCAACAGATTTACAATACTCAGTAGAGTAGTGGATAATACATCTTATTGCAATCTGGACATGCTAAGAGAAGTCATGGTAAAAATTGGACTAGAGAGAATTGATATGCAGAAAGAGGGAACAGTAGAAGCATTGTTAGATAATGAAGCAACAGGGTTAGTCATGAGTCCAGAATTTGCAAGAAAGTAAGAGTTTAAACTGAAGAAAATTGAGCAACTCATATATATAAGAAATATAGATGGAATATTCAACAAGGAAAGACCAATAGAAAATACAGTAGAAGTAGATATTTGTTACCAGAGACATAGAGAAAAGACAGAGATTAATGTAATAGGAGGACAAAAGTGAAACATAATTTTGGAAATGCTATGGGTCACTTACCACAATCTTGATATTGATTAGAGGACAGGAGAGATAAAGATAACGAGGTGCCCAGAAGAGTATGGGAAGCAGTGGAGACTGAAGCAGGAAAAATTAGGGTAGAAAAAGTAGAGCAGAAAAAAAATGAGAAAAGAAGAAAAGAGAAAAAACCTAAGAAAGAAAGAATAACAAGAGTAGCAAAAGAATAGAGAATATAGGATGAAGAGAAAGAAGTGGTGAAATTGGAGGAAGAAGCAAAGAAGCTAGTA
>Ga0157363_1005017_pt1 | contig 12311 bp, 14 predicted proteins | sample AttsexASBM1_FD_111477 | JGI IMG/M metagenome (GOLD analysis project Ga0157363, IMG submission 111477) | Fungus gardens microbial communities from leaf cutter ant in Ribeirão Preto, State of São Paulo, Brazil - Atta sexdens ASBM1 | ecosystem: Host-associated > Fungi > Mycelium > Unclassified ...
TACATCATTGAAAATATGAGTAGACTTGATGATTCTCTTGACTATATCAGAATTGATAGGAACATTAGTATCTTCAATGAGATATAGAATACCCAAAATCTTGAGATAAGACTTCAATTGAGGAAGTCTAAACATCATGATATCATCTAAATCAATAGAGTCTACATTCTTGATGTACTTTTCAATAGTACTAAGATCCAAAGGGGAGGCAATTATAATAGTGAGGCCTCAGTGATCTGCTCAAATAAAATCAGCCATGATATCTAACTTGATATTCTTTAGTGCTCTATTGATGTTAGCTACATGCTTGCAAGACATGACCATGAATTTGGTTGAATTGGATAGGCTCATAGGGATCAACATTTGTCTTCTTAATGGTCTCTTAGTAGTCATGTTGAACCTGGGTTTTTCTTTTCTTGGTTCATTTATAATCTTATGTGCTTCCTCAATTTTCTTGGACAAGAGGTTAGGGAAATTCTCCTTGATTTTGACAATCTCCTTGATATTGGAAGAGGATACTTGTGTATATGATTGTCCATTCTGGGTGTTAATCTTTTGATTGGCAGTTTTTCCTTTTCCTTTGAAAAACTTCAATTTCTCAAGGACCTTTTTGCTAGGTCTCAGTGGAATTGGTGGAGGGGGGGGGGAGCCCTAGAAATTTCTGCTTTTTTTCCAGGGTTGCTAGATTCTTTCTTCTTTTCTGAACCACCTTTGAAATTTTTCGGTGTAAATTTTGCCGAGACACATTGTTGGAACAATTTACTGTTATTGTCAGTTTTCAAAGTATCCCATCCCACCTCATAGATAGGCGAGATGAAATCCCAAGCTGCTTGACCAAATCCTGCAATAGCAGGAATGTCTTTTTCATATTTACCTTCAAGAGCTCTGTTTCTAATGAAATTAGCCATTCTGTAAAGTGATGTTGAAATGTTGCTCGAATCAATTTCAACGAACTCATTAGTTCCCAATAAGGAAATGGGAAGTGCAATACCATCCCAAGACTTTGACTCGACTGGTTGATTTTCCAAGTAAGGAATAGAGGAGGTTTCAAACCCTTGTGGAAAACACGTGTTCGTGTCAGTGCTATTAACACACACTCCTTGAGGATTCGGTGTGTTCATTGAACCTATAGCCTCGTTAGTGGATTAATTTCCCCCTACCTCAGGGTTTGCGTAGGACAGAGTAAGTTCTTGCAGTTCCTTGAGTTCCACTCGGTCTGCCCAAGAAGGATTGTTGCTTTGAGCTTCCATCCTCTCAACGTAAGGAATGGAAGAGACACTTGAATGTGCCAACAACTCTCTAGAGTTATTAGCACTAGGAATAGCAGACCTACCTCTTGGAGTATTTATATCCATGTCCATATTTATGTTGTTTTGAACCATTGGGTTAAAAAGTGTACTAGCATCAAAGGGAAACAATGTATTCGCTAATTCTCTGTTGGGTGCTACCATACAAGATGGTGGTACGAGAGAAAGAAGCGAAGATAAACATGCCCCTTGTCCTTCTTCTAACACATGCCATATAATAATTATGGAGAGCGGATGGATGACGCCGTAGAGCGAAATCACTTCAAAAGCAGCTACCTTTCCCCCAGCAGTATTGAAGTATGACACAAGCATTGAAAATCAGGCCTAGTACTACAGAAACTGGGGTTGAGATCCAAATTTTACAATGAGAGACAAATGCGATGTGATATTCCTGATCAAACCAACGTCATCGAAACATCGGGGCATCGGACTATTTGTCATACACTTGCTATCTTTCTGGAATTCACCTAACTTATCGAATGGTCTCGCTTAACTTATGGAATCTCTGTATACTTGATTCATATGCCAGAAACGCCTTGCTATTGTTGTTCATTTTCCCTCCCTTCTCTTTCGCAGCCCCAATTCGCGATTCTTCGGCACCCTCAAATTGGCTGGCTTGTCTGACGGCTCTTTTAGTATTTTCTGCGATTTTCTTGTCGGCATCCAAGATCATCTTTGTTCGTCACCGCAAATTCATCAATCTCAGAGGTCCGCGGCCAGTTCACAGGCAGTGTCCGTTCAGGAGCACAAGATTGTTCAAATTTCCCGCATACACTACGTGTAAAAGCAGTGGGAACTGTAAGGCAGGCTTTCTCATTGGCTTGTTTGGTTCTCCGTCTTTTGAGGTTCGCTCAAAACCAAGCGAGCTCACCCTGATATATCCGGGCACAGACGCATCTGGATCTTGTCAAAAACACGATGTCTCAGGCGACACAACGACAACCCATAAGACGAACAATTCTACCCTTTCAACCAGTCCTGTCGTCTTCTTCAGTGACAAAAATACATGCGATATACACAGATACAACAATAGGCCTTCCCGCTTTTCCACGTCCTTGACCAAAAGTACCATTTCTCGGTTTCTGCCTTCACAGCTGTCATTTGATCTCGGTAGGTTTGGTCGGAAAAAAGGGCATACTAAAGTATCAACTCCTCGGGAGTGCCTCCCCTGGCCCCATAATCACCTCGAACATACAACTCTTCGCTTAGTAAGACTTTACACGGAACCCGAAGCTTCTCTACCCCTTTACACGGATCCTACGGCAATTCCTGGGATCCCGTCGTTGGCACCGATTACTCGCGGGTTTGCAGTCGCCCACCTGAATTGCTCTTATCCATCCCCTATATCGTCTCTCCCGTCTCTTCCCACGAGCGGTACAGACGACGAGGGTCATATGCTTAGAGTCTCTCCCTCAGACAAAAGAACTGATCATCCTCACAACAATGCTCTCCTCATGAAGCCCGGTCGCCAAAGTTCTCGGAGAGCCTCACTTTCACCAAACCTGAGTGTGATTGAGGAGACTTGCCATGCATCTGTTTCCGGGCTTACTAATGAGCAAGCTGGTCCAGTGTCACCCACACGCGATCCCATGAAGGGCCCTCTGATGATCTTCAGTGCCCATGACAATTTGAAACGGAGGGAGAAATTGAGACCATCCACGCTTCGCAGTCGATGGAGCCCATCGTTGGGCCCCTCCCCCCTCCGTTCAATGATACTGCCTGACATTGTGGAGGACGACTACTCCGACTCTGGGTACACCACAAATAGCGAGACTAAGGACTGTCCTATGCCAAGGCAAGAACCACTCCAGTATCATCGGATCGGCCTGGGACTACCTCCTGTCAAGCTTTCGCTGAAGAAAGAGGGGATAAAATTGCAAGACTCCAATGAGATCACCCCGGAAAAGAGCAGAGGGAGTAGGGAAAGTATGTTGGATTTCCTTCGTGAGCTCGCGGAAGAAACAAGCGAATGGGATGAAAGCATCGTACTGGATGAAGGCTTTAGGCACATGATCCAACGCTCCCAGGCAATTCTTGGCTTCACTTCACTAGAGAATGTAAACATCAAGTGTTCAACGCCCGAGATTCCTCCTGGATCTGATGACGGTAAAACATCCCCCAAATTTGTTTCATTCTGGTTGGAAGATTCTCCGAGCCCTTGAACGTTATGCGTGCTTATCAATCAAAAACTCGATCCCATTCGTAAACGCCGATGCTATTGAGAGATCCCTTCATTCCTTCCATACGTCGTTCGTTCTCTTTCCATTATTGCACTTCGCTCCTCCATCGTATACTACTCATGCATTCATTACAAATGTGTAATTCGCGCCACCCTAGTCCGCCTTGTTTAACCATTTTTTTAATGTCACTTGTCCCGCTTTCTCAACTACCCTCCTGACATCTTCTCTTTCTAAAGTCATTCTATATTTGGAAAACTCCTTGGCCGTAGCATTCGAGGACGAAGCGACAAAGATTCGAGAAGCTACGAGATACTCGAAAGCCTACGCACGCAATGATTAGTATATATCTAGATCATTGCAATGAAAGAGGCTTACACTGAACAGAATGGCCTTGCTGCACCGAACCATGCCGACGCTTCCCCCATTGACTTGAATAGGGGCAACCATCGATGCCCGAAGCTGATTTCGAAATGCAGCGAAAAGCATCTCGAAGGTGAAGACGTCATGACCAGATGTTATGATGTGAGTGGATGAAATTAAGAGACAAAGGGCAGGATATGGAAGATCTAAAAACAGGTTTGAACTGAAACTTCTGAAGAGCAAGAGACCAAGATACCCAGGGAATCATACAGTGGCGGTCTCGAGCGTTGGGAGTTGATAGCTTGAGAAATTATTGAAGGCGATAGGAAAGGAGAGATCGGTGAGAGTCGTGTCATTGCATTTATCTACAAGAGTTCGAGCCATCAATAAGACCAAGGATCTCGGCTTGTAAATGCTCACCAATAAACGAAGCAACAGCTTAGGATCCTTCGCTACGCCCAGCGTATCCTTTATCACATTGATCACCTCTTTATCTTCGAAGCATTCGGATATTCGTTTTGACCAAGTGTCATTCCATTCATCCACAAGTTCCTGGTAATTTCCGGTTGAGGATATTAGGGTGCATAAAATTCTCTTGGTAAGAGATAGAGCATCTGCCGTTGCAGATATTCCTGTGGTGCGAATAACTCGACCAGAAAACCGACTTTTCACTCGCTTTTCCAACAGGTTGATGGTATCAATGCGTGTTGTAATACCGACAACAGCAAGCCCTTTGCTATCCATACCTGTTCGGCATCCTTGCACTGTATCTAGCAGACAATACAGTAATGCTTGCCTCGGATGAAGCGCAAACAGGTCGAACGCGTCAAGGACAACTACAGTCGGGCGGGAGAGGGTGGTAATGACGGATATCAAAGCAGGGAGATGTGAAGATGGTGGTATTGCCAATCCTATCTCAACGGACTGAGATTCTGATTTGTCAAGGAAGGGATTCTCATCCTGTTCGAAGAAAGAGTTGTTGTTGTCGTCGTCGTTGTCCACTTGGAGGAAAGATTGTCCAGTCTGCTGGCCAAGCTGGTATGCAATTTCGCGCATCGCTAGGCGATCAGTACGATGTATCCAGCCGGATAACCGGATGACTATCGGTGGTTCTGGGAGGGCGTCCAGGCATTGATCAAGTATCTGAAAAGGTATGGTCATTTCAAAATCAGAGGAAAATAAATATTCTCCTCACTTCCGACTTCCCGGATCCTCGAGGTCCCAATACTAGGCAGCTGTTTCCTTCTGAGCGTGTGACTGTGCCTCGAAGGAGCTCTTGCAGAAGCACTTTTGCAGACTTTTCGTCATCACTACATTCTCCTGTTGAAATCAGTGCAGCAGATCCTTGAAGCATACGAAGAGTGACTTTCTTCTGGGCATTAAGGCAAGGATAATATAGTAATGGAAGATGCTTGGAAGTAAGCAGGGACTCTCGTTCCGAAGACGGTCGTCTGATAAGGGCCTTTTTTTTGGATCTTGATGGGGTAGTAAGGGGATCGCAGGGTTCTGAAGGCATGAAGGACTGAGATGGAGAGAAGAGTGATTGTGCAGACAGTGGAGGTGGTGGTACCTCAACGACCAATTTCTTTGAATATGTCCGTTTTACTCGACCTGAGAATTCTAATGAATCATAATCGGGTGTCACAGAAGTCTTTGAAGATCTCTGAGGCCACTTCAATGGCGCCTCCTGTGTTTCTGAAAGTTTCTTGCATCCATGACTCTTGCCGAGAGAGGGGACAGTTACAGATTGAGGGTTATCTGGTACATCATTCGTCACTGCTTGCAATGCTTCTGGTACCTTCTCCTCCCTATTCTTGTAAGTTCTTCGTACTTTAGGAGTTGTTATCGGTGTAGAAGTAGCCACTGGTTGTTTTCCAGCGCGTGTTTGGCGAGAGGGTGTGTCTTGACTTGCAGCATCTGATTTTGATAGTGTTGCACGCTTTGAAGGAGAGACGTAGAGATCGTCTGAAGCTTTGCGTTTAGGGGGCATTCAAGTCGAGTTAAAGTCGGGTCGGTTCCTCGTGCTCTGTCACACTCACACGATCGAAAATTATCCACAACTCAGATTGCAACTACGACTGCTACTATGGGTCTCACAGGGTTTGCTTTCTTGGGTTTCTAGTAGAACATGTACTTATATATGGTTTAGATTAGCCCGATGGATTAACGCACCTCCGCAGGGGTTGGGTATGGTCCGCGATAACATTTTGACGAACCACAACGTATGAATGTCAAGAATCCGAGCGTTCTTAGTACCCTCATGTAGAACAGGCAGTTATTCGGGGGAAATGGAACATATCCGTCAGATCGTACCGCTCCACAATTAGCCAGTCGGCTGGTCATCAGGATCGCATTATGTGTGCCCTTACCATGGACGATAACGTTTTTGTGCTCTTAGAAGATCCTGCAGCACCGATGAGGGCAGATGTACTTGCGGCTGCACCACCTGGTCAAGAGTCCAACTTTTTACAGACATGTTCGCATTTTCGTACAACCTTCCTCACTCTTCGGCCCCCTGGCGCTCTCGAACAATTAATGGCTCAGATGAAGGCCAGATGGGTGTCTGTACGTCAAATTACCGCAGCTTCGACGCGAGGTCCAACACCCAATCAGCAAATTACCATCGACGGGCAAGTCTTTTCTATCGGAAATGATTGGATTGTCAGGATAGGGAATGTTACTCTTGCAGGTGGTGCAGTCAAGGGTATGCTCTTGGAAGTAAGCTCCCTTTATCTAAGTGGTTCGATTTCTTTCCATCTTTCTAGGCCGAATATCTACCTTTACCTCTTTTACACTCCTCTAATACCGATGGAACTTCTGAGTTACTGTCCAATCTCCTCACATCAATCCTCCCAAACGTACGAGATGCCAAAACAGTGGCCGTCACCATGAGTGAGGCTCAGTGGCAGGACTCGATGTATGCTCGGGAAGATCCCATCCCAGAAACGAACCGAATGCAGACTGACGATATTTATGTGGTTGGCCACGAAGATATTCCGGAGAGCAAGAGAGGTGATTGGATGGGACTTGACCGTGAACGTCGGTCGGCTTTTGTGATCTTGGGGGCTTTGCGGTCTGAAGGTCTGCTATAACCTCAATGCCTTTTTATCATGTGTAGTTCTAGAACTCCCGTATACATGAACGTAGAATTTGCGCGTGAGTCGCAACTCTGGAGAACAAATTTCACACTCCGACTGGGTCATCTTTGCACCACGCATTACGCTCTTCAAGTATAATGCTCTCCAATGTAATCCGAATATCGAAAGGATGCCGCAAGAGATATCAGTACCCTTTTAGGTCCAGATGTGAGTCAACAGCGCTAGAGTTTTACCAGAACCGGCAGCTTGAGTTGTATGCCTCGAAAGAGGCGCAGCGGCTCACACTTCGTCAACTTGTACGCACCATTGTTTGAATGAGAATGTATTTAACTAGTTTACTCTTCTGCTGCAAGGTCTTCTATGGACGGCATATGAACGAGGAGCGCTTGATCAAAGTTCGACTACCTGTCAGTCGCAAAAACTTGGCTTACTACTGAGAAATATAGACTGCCAATTACGTACGCACTGAACTACCTGTACGGATCGCGCATCGTCTACGTGATCTCCAGGCTCTGCCATATTGGGTTGTGATTCAGGAAGGTGTTGCCAGAGTGTATGAGGTCTGTCCTTCCCTTTCTCGAAATCCCAATCACTGAACCATTCCAGCTATATTGGTCCGCATTTGAGAAGTTTGTGCCGCTTCACTTGAAGTGGTATTTCTCCTCTTACAAGAGCTCCTCGCAGGTTTCGGTGTTATCCTCCCATCACCTCACTCTCAGAGAACGAGAAGTTTTGCAATTTTGTGCGCGGGTTACTGGACGAGCAGTATGCTTTTCATTTTTCCCTATGACAGTTCAACGAGATGACACGGAACTTTTCATCAAAGCGCAACAGTCATTCCAAATCTCTTTCTTGGTCTTTCTCTTTCCTCGCCCTATTTAACTTCCGACCAATTCGATTCCGTTATGCGCCGGATGCTGACATCTCGAATTTCACGACGAGTACTAGCGGAACATCATATTGCCCTCACTGAAATTTTCATGGGTAAACGTGAGAAGCAGGCGGCTGGAGAACCCCATGTCGGAATTATCTTCACTGGATTGAAGGTGAAGAAGAGTATCGAACGCTGTGTGAGGTTACTCAGACAGAGACCGACGTGGGTAGAAGATTTTCGGGGGGAAGAATTCCATGTCCAACCTTGGCCAGAGGTCATTGTCGATGGACAACTTGATACCCACTTTCCCTACATCAAAGAGCACTTGGAGTGAGTAGTGCAATGTACCATATTATCTATTAATTCGAAGTGCAGATACATTATCTTCGAGATCCTAAAAAATGTGAATATTTCCTATTTTCAACTCACAACCGTGTCTCAACCTGATCTATAGTCAATGCGAGCAACACTCATAGCTCATCAGGATAAATCTCACCCTCCTCCGATATGCGTGACTGTTGCCGCCGGCGAGAATGACGTTGGTATCCGAATATCGGATCAAGGTTCGCAAATTCTGTACATCTTATTCCACGAGATGCTCATCGTCGTTGAGGTGGCGGGCTTTTCACTTCTGATTTTGAATTGAAAGAGCCAACCGACCTCTTCTCATTTTCACACTTCCGCAGTGCGGCGCGAATGGAGAACTCTCGTATAGGCGCACTACGGTCTGCAAGTGTAAGCAAAGAGGGAGTACGTGCTACTGTTGATGAGCAAATACAACGATGGAACCATGCCAAGGTACATGAAATAGAGGTATCTGGTGCGATTGGTCTTCCAATGAGTAACATTTTCGCTACGTACGTTGATGACCGTCAGATCTTGGAAGGTGTTCCTACTCACATCAATGAATCAGCTACTTTGGTGGTTCCTTAGAGCTTGTTTCGCTAGACGGCTGGGGTATGTGATGTCTTGAAGTTTGCCTATGAGTTTGTCCGAAGGTTCATATTTGTGTAGGAACTGACACCTATCTACGCCTCCCAAAATTAGTAAATTCAACGTCAGTCTTCTGTCTAAAATTGCCGTTCTCACTTTATTATAATAGGGAACAAACTTAGAAGGGATCGAAGTCTGATTTTCTTCGCCCTGCTCTTATCATCCTGTTTTTAAGCCGGATACTTTTTCAAATGACAATAACAATCAAGTTGTTTGTGTGAAGGACTCCAGAATGAAAGTGTAACATCGCACTCGTGCCCAGTTTCTTGTACCGTGATGTGATACAGCATTCCAGCTTTCAAGTACACTCATTTGGTTTCCGCACTTCCCGCCCACACCATCTGTGAATTCTGAGACCCAATCACACAGTAAACCGAAAGGCAAGCATGCTGGGTGGTGTCCCATCTTTTCGACTTCACAACCCAATGTTTTGTGCCTTTCTTCCAGGAGGAGGCTATACGTTAATATATCTAATTACCCTTCCGGTACAAATAAATCAGAAAACCCAAACCCTTAAATTGAAATCAAACGATATTTTTGTGGTGGAGCTAGTTGACCCTGAACTAGGCGTTTCTGGTCACCCTGCCAAAAATGATCCTTCTCATCCTTTCGTCCAACCATGGCGCAATTTACACCCCCTCCGGCATACTCAGAGCAGGAGTTCGATCAGAAAATATCCCTTGTAACACAGCTATCTCTCGACCAATACCAAAATCACGCTGAGCGCGATGATGAGCGCGAGACGTGGGATGAAGTTGTGTTTGAGAATGCTGCTATGGGCATGCAGAGGCTTTCTTTGCAAGGACTCAGCGGGGCTCAGGAGACCTTGCGGACGAGTGCATTGGCAGACCAACATTCCACAATCAAACCCATCGCCGAGACACGGCCTCTACAAGTTCACCTGGAAAATTCATTGGATAGCAGCTCTTTAGCTCCATCTTCAAAACCAAGGCCAGGATGGCTTGTGGAAGCTAGTCTGGACGCTTCTGGTGCCTCGTCTTCTCGTACACTGTCTCCGCTCGCTGCACCAGCATATACCAGTGCGCCCTCACCATCAGCTACTTCACCTTTAACCAGTCCCTACAGTTCGCCTATTGCTCCAATCCCAAGTTTATCTGGTCCGTCCCCTACGCAAGGACTGTTGTCTGCCAACCTGGGCGTGGCAGCTCCGTTGACAGATGAATCTCCACTCCCTCCTTTTTCTCCTCAGAGACAGTTGCCCTATCCATCTTCACCTGCGCATTCGGCGAGCTTTGATGCCAATATCAACTTGGAGCACAAGTCTCCTACAGCTCAGCAATTACATGTACAACCGCAGCAACGTCTTTCTCGGCTGCAGTCTAGTGCGGTACTTCATCCAGAGCCCTCGCTGTCTTTATACTCAGAACCGTCTTCCCGATCAAGGCGGCCGAGCAATCCCAATTGTTTACAGGGCTACAATTCTAACCAAACAGCAAGCTTTACGCCGCAGACGATGCAAGCTCCAAGAATCAATGTAGATCTATCTATGGTGTATGGCAAACGCCCTTCGGTCACTGCAATTCGAGATTTTGCACCCTCACAGGTACCCGATGTGTCCGTCTTCTATAAGTAAGTCAGCTGTGCTTAACGCTCCACACAAAGGCACATCTCTGATTTTAGTAGCTCGTCAGTCTCTGCCTATCTCGGACCGGCACATCCAACGGCAGCTGCGGATCTAATTGGCGCAAGGCGGCAATCGTCGTACGTCAAATTTCTGATTGTTATCATCTTGACAATTGACGTTCGTTTCTAATTTCAGTCATCAGCCGCCTCCGACGACTTCATTGTACAATTTCCCACAAGAAACACACTTGGTGCCAGACAGATATGGGCCACCTCGTGCTGCTCCAGTAAAGGATGTGCACAACCAACGACCATATAATTCTGCGCTCCAGAATCCTTTCATACGCTCTCCGACTCCCACATATCCTGCCGGTCACACCACCAACCCTATGCCTCAGATTTTGGCTGCCGCCGATGGGGAGAACTATAACAGTGCCTACTTACCAGTGCTACCATATCCTGCAGCATGGACAGAGTCGTCCAATTCCTATCGTTGATTACAATACGTTCATCTTGGCATGACGCTGATCCTATACCGCGCGCTCTCTGTTGGCGTTGTCGATTGTAGTTCAGAATCTATCTTCGTCGTCATCAAATTCACTGGCTTATGAAAAAATGAATAGGAGCAGTTCAAGGATAGTATATGAGGCAATACACTGACCAGGTCGCCTGCGGGAGGGTCTGGTTTGGCATTACATATTCCAACATCCCACTGTTCAAGAGTGTCATTCACTGAAGGTAATAGCTCCCAAAACATAAGTCCTACTTTCCTGTCATCATGACGACACATCATGTCTGCCTGTTTGATAACACACACGCAGATGATTCCATCCGATCAGGTAAAGTTGAAGCTCACACAAATCTAAATATTTATTTTACAAAAAGGGTCGTTCAGAAGAGCGAAGACAATAATAAATTTACACAAATTTTGCTCCGTCAATTTTGTTTGATTAAGATTCTTCACGGGTACAATTTTCTTGAGTAATATAGCGCCTCAAAGCTAAAACGCCTGGCCAGTTGACCTTGAGACAAGTGAAGTCGTTGCGCCTGCGTAACAAAGGGAATGTAACAAAGGGAATGTCTGATTCCGCCTCACAATCATTATCTGTCCGGCCCGCACCAGGAAGCGAGGAAGGGATCATATAGGTGGACAACACCATATTCATATTGACCGACAGCGGCATAGCCGCAGCGTTCGAAAAGGGGTCTTCTGAAGGGTGTCCTGGCAAAGAAAGAGGTGGAGATACTGATTTCGGAAACTGGGAGAACAGAGGGGACACTGGGCTTGCGTAGTTCGTACGAGTTTCCGATAATAGGAGACACTACTGAATCCATGATGCATGGAAGAGGAATGACCATGACCACTGTGACCATCATCTGAATAAGGACCACCACGCCCGATTTTGCTACCCAGAGATGAACTTCCGCAAGTCCCTCGATGAAGCAACACACCACTCCCTGGGACCTGGACCACCTTCGGCCGCAGCAAATGGATCTAATTCTGGGTAGGTTATCAGGACCAGCGAAGACCCATAGCGTAATTGCTGGCGGTCAAAGCAGCTGTTGAAGAGCTCCTCCTTATATCGTCGGGACCCATTCTTCTTGGTTCGCCTCGTGTAAGTGAAGAGGAGAAAGCTGATAATCACCGTGGCAACAAGGCCTACAATTGTGGAAACTCCTCCTACAGCGCCCTTATTACTCCAGAAGCTGGATACAATCATTGCGACAGGCACCTGTCAGTTAGCCACTAGATAGTCTCCTTCACCAGCCGACGTACCGAGAACCAGTGGCTCTTTCTGAAGAAGCGGAGGGAAGAGAAGAGGGTAATATCCGGGCGAAAGAGGTCGGCGGAGCTGAAGCAAGGATGAGGGATTCGTTGGCCACGGGAAGTGCTGCGGAGGTCGCGAAGAGGAAA
>Ga0157363_1005019_pt1 | contig 12308 bp, 3 predicted proteins | sample AttsexASBM1_FD_111477 | JGI IMG/M metagenome (GOLD analysis project Ga0157363, IMG submission 111477) | Fungus gardens microbial communities from leaf cutter ant in Ribeirão Preto, State of São Paulo, Brazil - Atta sexdens ASBM1 | ecosystem: Host-associated > Fungi > Mycelium > Unclassified ...
CTTTACACAGTACATATTTCTAGTACCACGATTAAATCTTTTTCGAGTGTTATCGGATATTGCTTATTACTGGCGATAAATGGATTCTTATATATAATTAGTACTTACTATCAGTATTTAAAATTCTTATTTATATCGTCTGCAATATCGATTATGTGTGCGCTCCTTTACACCAAGATTTGCATCGTGCGTTGCACTCAGTTAGTGCAACATCGATGTTGCATCGATGGATGCAGGCGACCGTGACGACTAGTAATTTCGCGCCTTTCAGGGAGGACAATCACAATCCTCAATTTCTATAGAATGAAATTGCAAACATTCTCCCTATTATTTTTGAAGACATTATATTAATTGTTGCACGAAACATTTAATATTCATTAAATTGGCTTTAATGTCATAGGAATATATAAACACTGAATATATAAACACATTTGGAAAATTTGTATTAAATGACACTTTTCACATGTTTTAAATAATCTACTCTAATTTTTGTGTTAATTTAACTTGAATAAAAAATGAATAAAAAATTAAAAAATAACATAGATAAGATTGTAAAAAATTAACACGAAAAATCACAACAAATTGTGTCAAAATGACTTTTCGTGTTAAGGAAGTATACTTCTTTAGTAAAATTAACATTTATGTTAAATAAACACATTTAAATTAACATATTTATTTTATTTATTTTAAAATTTACGTTTGAAAACTACATGATTTTTATATTATTTTATCACTTATTAAATAAATTGTGTTATCTTAAGAAACATTGAATATCCCTTTAATACAAAATATTCAAATAACATAATTATATTAATTTTCGGGTATGTTAAAAATTCAATCTAAAACTTTAATCAGAATTGATTTTAATACAAATATGTGTTGTTAATACTTAAATATGTGGTGTTAATACAAATATTTGACGAATATACTGTTTTTATGATTTTTGCAATTTTTAGACTTCTTTATGTGTATGAAGTATATTAATTCTTTTTTTCTGACACTGCAAGTTTCGTGAATTCTCGGATATAATTGCAGTTAATCTTCTAAACTGTCTGCTCCTAAACTGTTTGCTTGTCCTGCGCAATAATTTTTTAAGCAATCGGGAGTTTCACTGATATTTCGAACCTCGTTATCTCCTCGTTATATATTCTCGCGTTTAATCAATCCGATTACGCGAATGTGCGATACGCGTAGTTATCACGTTGCTCGCGCCTTCTGACATATTATTCCGCGTCGGCGTCTTCGTACGTGACATCGTACTCGACGGTGCGTGTAGACCTGGAGTCCACAAAGACGAGAAAGGTGGAAATTTACGGTCATCAAACGATGTTCGCCGCAACTACAGGCCGAGCTTGTCGATCTTCCTCGACAAAGTATACGCGTAATCACCATTTAAACGTTACGCACGAGCGCGCGCGTTTGACTTCTCAACCCGGCGCGTATTCAGCGCAATTACATCCTGCGGTTAACAGCGATTCGATCCTTCCGGACCAGTGCAGATGTCTCTTGCCGAGTGATTTTCTGATAGCCAATGTCTTTCCGATACTCTCCTATCAATCAGTTCCTTACGTTCCAAGAGCTTCTCCCAAGTTTAATGCTGCTAATTTTATACCAGATGTATACTCTTCGCACAAATTTGAATTTTATTAGATTGCACACATAAAAATATCATTCCGTTGCTTAGAAAAGTGATTATTCAATTTATTTTTTTCTTTTCAAGTAATCTTTAACAAAGAATTATCTTGATAATAATTAAAAAAAAAATATTATATATATATATATATATATATATATATAATACTTATAACAAATTTTAGAAAAACTTATTATTATGTATTCATAACAAGAATTTATTTTCTTTTGAAGAAATTATAATAATTTTGATTGAACTAATTAAACTCACTAGTATTCAGATATTTTAAATAAATTTGATATCTATGATAAATTTGCGGAACTTTTGAAATACTTAAAACAAATAATTATTACTTGGGTATGTATTTTTCAGACGTATGTAAGATATTCAAGTAAAGTCTCCAAACACAACAGAAATAATAAGTTTTAAATCATAAGAAATCAATCAATAATTATTTTGATGGTTTAATAAGATTAATTTTAGATCTAAATTTTTAGATACTAGACACAAAACTTTTTTTTTGTGTAAATATTAAAATAATTTTATTATCAATTATTCCAACAAATCTGTACAGTAAACGTTTTATTTAGTAAATATTCCTTTACAATAAAAAAGAAATTAAACCTCATATTTCTGCTTTTCCGTTTTGTATTTGCGTTTTGTTCACTGAAAGAATCGCCAACGTATTGATTCGTTTTGAGTTGTAATAAAAGTCGTAACAATAAAAGCCATACGAGCGACTTCCCCATTTCTGGTTATTTCCAAACGAGAAATCGCGTTTCTCCGATGTTGACATCACGTAACGTTCGCACGCGTTTACGCGTCGAGAGAGAACGACCGTTCCGCGGACAGATTTAATTATTTTATCGGCAGGAAACAATTAACCTCGACCGGAAGTTATTATACATACGTCGGCGCGGTGCCAATGGCGTAAGAAGACGACAACAACGTCTCGGCTCGTCTCTATACTTACGCTTGCTATCGCTATGCTGCTTTCGCGTGAGGGTCTTCCTTCGTCGGATCGAACACACAACACACGTATCGTGTACAAGCCATTGTTTCGGTCGGTGGCAGCCACGTTTAATGAACCGCGAGGCACGTATATATCGGTAAAGCTCACGTATACCGTTTGTTCCTGTCCGCCATAATGACGGAAGCGCAGGTCTTATCGCGATTCCCTTCGATTTCGATTTCGTGTCATTTATCGAGAAACCAGGTCTTATTTTCGAGTCCGCTATTTTCTCCGATGCTTTTATATACCATTGTCTATTTCTTTTACTCAATAATCCGTTACGTTGCTGTTCCAATGTTGCATTCAGAAGACTTTAAACTCATAGAATATTTATGAATCAAACTGCTTCTGATGCATTGAAAGAAAAATATTTGATATTTTTATTAACTATAATGTTAATAATAATAACTATCTATTTGTAATTTTACATTTGTAAAAAAATATATAGTTGACTCGAATTGTTTTATAATTGTTTTTGGGACCAAATATATATTTTTTTATATATAGACCTATAAATATAATTATTACTGATATTTTAAGTAGTAATAAAAATGGAACTTGTAATCATAATTATTTTATGCAATTGTAGTTACAAATATCAAAAAGTTTCTCTTGGTCTAGGAAATTTTACTTTAATTAAAAATGTCTTTGAAATATATATTTTGAATAATACATCACATGAAAATTATAATTTTTCTATTTTTTGTTCCAGTTGATCTTTTCAAGAGCTTCTATCTAAATAAAACATAATTTTTAATTGTTCACTAAAAGATTTCCAATACTTCAAATAGGAATAACACATAATTTTCGAAGAATGCTATATAGCAACGAACCGTACATTCAGTATCAGCTTCTGTGGGGTTTCGTAAATCATGTTTTTTTCTCTCTTAGCGAACATTTCTATTTTATCCGAAAGAAAGGTATTGCAGATAAAACTTGATTTTCCCACAAGAAGAATTTCTTCGAATTCAACTCGGAGACTTAAATCAAGAATATTTTTCTGAAGCGCAGACACGTTCTATTTTTATCTCTTCCAGGAATCCATGCTTCTTTTCGTTATTTGAGGAACTTAACTAATTAACTATTAGCGAAATGTGAGGGTATCTGTCTGTGACGACTGTCATCAGTAATTAATTTCTTAAAAAGCTAAAACCGCTACATTCAGAAAAAAATCTAGTAATAACTACCAAATGTATTTTGTTCAGCACATTGATGCAATATTTAGTAAATATGTATTATCAAATGTAATAATGATAAACAATCGTCTAATAATAATTATATAATAAATATTTAAGAAAGTAAAATTATATTTTAGTTGATTTTTGTTATTTAACGTTAACGTATTAATTGAATATATTTAATTGAAAATATTTCATAAAAACTTTGGCAACTGTCATCTAGACTTGATTATTATTACTTGTTTCAGTGATATTACATATTATATGAATGCGAGGTTACGCAACTACTTTGTTTCGTGCCTTTAATTTTATCTTTATTTCATGCAACTTTTCGTAGGAGTTTATTAGCTAGTAGTTTGTAAATAGATAAAGCTGTTTTGCGCCACGATATCTTAATTTTGAACATTAAACATTGCAACTAAAGTTGATCCAAATTTAAGAAAAAAAAAAGAAATAAATTTTACATTCGGAGTTTACATATTTTTCAGAAAACTGACATTGCAAATAAAAGAATATTGCAGTAAAAGACATTTTAAGAAGTTATTCAAGAACTAAAAAGTAAAACTTTTTTATTGGATCAGATTTTTTTCTCAGCTTATAAATATCTTAACCTTGTCAAGACTCGCGTATTGCGAACATTCCTCCAACACTTACGGCGTAAATAGCGAGAGAAGAATTTCTTATCTCCTCCAGGAGAAGTCTGAGTACATTCTTCGCTACTCAACAGCGCATTTTTTCTGGTTTTGATATTGTAATGTGCGCGTCTCTACGTCGGATGCATATCACCGCATTGTAACAGGGTACCATTGTTATTGAGCTGGAAAGTTAAGTGTCGAAGCTTGTTCGCGAGACTCGTGGTACTTTAATAGATTCAACGCGAAACGCCGATTTCCTCGGCAAACGCTCGAGCTTCCCGTCCCGCCGCGTTCCCATTTTCCTCGCGCCATTACTCGCGGCGTGCCATCGAGCGCATAGCGCATGTCGAAGCGATTTTCCGCTCTGGAACGGCCAGCTTTTGTTCTCGCAAGAGAGCGCGCGAAGAGATCGGCACTGTAAATCGCGAACCCCCTCGCTTTAAAACGGCTTGCGTTTGCCAACCAAACGCGCGTGTTTTCTTCTCTCGTCGGCCGTTATTGACACGACGGACAACACCGGCTTTGTACATACTGTGCCGTTCATGTACCCTGCGGATTTGTTTGCCTGCGGCACACAGTCGCAGCCTAATGCATCCTCCTCCTCCTCCTCGTCGAGGTGGTTCCTCTCTCGATTCCAGACCTCAATTTGATTCTCACAGACGTGGAAACCATCGATCAATAATGCTGACTAAGCTAAGTCGGCTTCTTGATGTTCGCTCCTTGATTTTGCATGCATGAAGCATGAGCTTTGCGCACAAGAAAGCTCTCGATACCTTGGAATCGGAACAATCATCTTCTTTATACGACTTCTTGCCGTGAAAAAACACATTACTCACCTCTTTCCAAGGTTCTATATTATCGCGAGAGCGCTGCACAGAGTGCGAAAAATGCAGATCCAGTTGGGACTTGAAATTAGTCGCGGTAACCGTGGCGCCTGGCCGGAGAACGTGGAAAGAACTGAAATCGAGAGAATTTTTTTTAGTTATTATTCTTTCAACTTGGAATTCTTATTCAGGAGGAATCGCTGAATTTCACGGACGTCACCATCGGCGGGTCAAACGAACGCCACCCCGACGCGCAAGGATGTGCACGCTGAGCCGTGCATCACGTCTCGCGTGCGAGCGCACGTACGTACACATATTCCGTTGACGGAATGGAGAACCTTGAAGGTGGCCGCGAGCTACGGACCGGTTCTTAATAATTAACATATGCAACGTTAATTTTACGGAATTATAATTTCACGTCACTCGGTACGCGCGGCTCGAACCGGGTCGTAATGTGCGGGGCGAGCGTAGAGAAATCGAAGAGGGAAGAGGAGGCAAAAGCTGGGAAGGTCGGCCGTATCTCATTCGGCTACTGGATGCACGGAAGGTGCTCGCAATCCCTCGATCGTATAATCTGCCTTTCTTGTATATCTGCTCCACAGGAGATTAATCGCGACGATCGTACCGATTACCGCTTGCTTTAATCGTCGCCGTTGGCGCGGCGAAATTATAATAACGAACTGTCCATCTCTTTCTTTGCGCTACTGGATATTTCGATTCTTTCAACATCCGAACATTAAAAAGGAGTATTATATAAAAATTTCTTAAATTACATTAACTTAAGTTACTTTGAATTAGACGAGGTGTTTCTTATAGACGAGATGTTTCTTTGGATGCTAAAAATGATGTTGTAAATTTTGTTAGCACATTAGATTTCCGAAATAATTGAAGTTTAATGTGCAAAAAATTGCTAATTTAAAGTAATTTTTTGTAAACTATGTGTTATTTTTGTAAATTAATTAGAAAATTCTAACTGCAGCTTAGACTCTTTTTTTTAATGTTATACATACTTTCTTTTTCTTTTTTAAAATTTTATATATTGAAATTTATTCATGAATTTAAAGTCCCGTATTTTCGAATTGTTGAAATCTTATAGTTTAAAAAGATTTGGAGTATTGTAATTTTATAAATTGTTGTAGTAAAAAAGATATAAGCTTTGCAGATCTACAATCATAGTGTTTTAGAATTTTACGTGCTATTTAATATTATTTTGCATTTAATATCTTAAATTAAAACAGAAATATTGTATGTGCGAGATACGAATGAAATACTTAATTAATTACTATACAGTTAATACTACAAATACAATACTAAATTAATAGTAAAATTATTGAAGAGATTTCTAAAGCGTCTAGGCAACGACTAATGAATGAGAATAATTGAAAGATAAAAGATTCGTAGCACGAGGTACAATACGCCTTTGTGCGGCATGCGTGCGTGCGCACGAATTTAATTATCTTCGACAAAGTGTAGGTATATTACACATTTCGATTGCTTTTCGTTGAAATATCGCGTCGCATATTTCTAAAATTAAAAACAGCATCACAGATGTTTTCTTGTGAAAGCCGATATTTTTTTATGGCTTCCTTTTTGTAATATTGACTGGCAGATTGAATCCAAGTTTTATTGCAATGTGTGTAATGGAAGTAAATCCGATGACGTACATTTTTCTGATATTTATTCGCATAATACGATTGACAATCGTATTACCAAGTAATTAGTATGAATGTAGTAATTAGTAAAAATTAAATTTTGCAATTATCTGTGTCAAATATATACAATTTTATTCAAATTAGTATTTACGTCGGATATTTTAGCAATTGCAATTTGATATCACAAAAATGGATTAAAATCAGAAATGAAAACTATTTGTATATATGATGTGTTTTATTTTATCTTCGATAAAAACAATGCGAATATTTAACCGTATCTCTCTCTCTCTCTCTCTCTCTCTCTCGCGTTATTTATATCAATATTAACATTTTATTATTTCACAATTCGTTTATAGAACTGTACAATTTATACGAATATATTTTAAATATTGCGATGTTGGTTATCATTCGTATAATAAAACATAGCTAATGCCGTTTTATCAACGAACCATTTGCAGCTTTTAATTTTATCAAATTAATGAATTTTAATTGTTATCTTTCGCGGCGCAGGATATAAAATGTAAGTCTATTATTATATTTTCAATTAAAATTTTTATCTCTCGCATAAAGTCAATGCGGAAATATAATGGACTGACGGTGTCGTACGGTAAGTCATTAAATGCCGTCGATCATTATCGATTCACAGCAGCTCCTTTCTTGCTCGCTAATCAGCCACGAGTTCCGTGTCGAGAAGTATCTAATAGAATGTAAGACTTCGGTCTCGGTACCGGTCGTCTTATTGTTGTCAGGCGCAATCGGATGATCTATGCGTGACTGCCTCCAGCACGGGAGAATCTTTTAATTCGATGAATTCCTAATATTAATAAGTCGCCGGCGACTTCGTCGATCCCGAGAGTTCGTGGCGATGATGCCCGTGAATTACATATGTGAGTAATGCACGATGATGCAACACTTGCGGCAATGACTTGCGGCGCGCAGCGACCAGGGCGATTTTTAATAATTCAATCAAGAGATGAATAATCCAACGGCGTGAGACTGGAACACTTCAGCGTTGTTAATTATTGAGGGTCTTAACCCTTTCATATGTTCGTGGGATGATATATTAAAGTGATGCATTGGCGACTGATTGTACGCCGAGGTTATAGGTGGGGTGATGTTTTTTTTTCAGTATTTCTCAGAATGCACGATTCTCATAAATCTTTTTAATCCTTTGAAAGAATATTATATAATATTTGCAAAGTATTTTTATAATCGCAGCACGCGAAAACTATTTGAAATCAATATATTGAATATTTAATATGATTTTTCTATCGAACACATATATTAAATTTTTCAAAGAAATAATAAAATACAAAAATGTAGAATATTACATGTAAAATTTTTTAGATAAGAATAACATTGTTTTTATATGACATACATACATTTATATTAACATACTTTATTGCTAATTACGACGAAGTAATAATTAATATTTGATAACATGCAGCAATAAAAATAAGAGTACAAGATACATTATGTGATTATAAAAGTGTGATTTTAAAAATTCAAATAAACTACATGATTTTATCATAATAAAGTCACAATATAACGAAGAATTTATTTTCCTCTGTTGGCCAATGCAAAGTTTTAAACTGGCCAACATGACATGCTGTTTCGTGGCTCGCAATTAATTCCTCGCATAATTGATATACGAATCTGAAACTTCTCTCACGCGAGGGTATTTTGCTTCGCAGTTCTTTACTTCTCTGAAATTCTCTTAAATGCAACATGTTTGTCCCACATAGTAAAAGCGCAGAAGCATGCAAATTTTTATCAAATTAATTATTTAAAATTACACTGACAAGAAAAATTTCTGTTTGAAAATGGACAATTAAAAGATTCTGATCATATCAATAAGAATTCTAATTATCTCAAATGGAATTATAACAAATTCAATCAGAAAATTCTGATTTGTTCATTTTCAGCCAGAATTCTAATTAATCCACTCAGACTTTTTTTCCAGTGTATCATACTTTATTTGCAATAAGGTTTTTATGTTATAAATTACATTACGTAATTGCGGTGATACATTTTTTAAGACAATCTATCCTCTTCATTATAAAATAATAAATTATGCGATAAGTTTTATATTTGCAAATGTGATTAATTTGCGCAAAATTGACATTTAAAAGGTTTTTTCTGATATTTCTACTTCATATCTTTCTTGTTATGGTTTATATATTTTTATATCACGAAAATATTACAAGAATAAATGAAAGCATACTTTCACTTGCTCTTGTAATATTTTTGTGATAAAAAACAATGCGAATGAGCTTCTTTAGATGTTTACGAGATCCATAAATGGTAAAAATGCACAAGCGTGCTCATGTATATACGCGCGCAGATATTAATAGAATCGTGGGAGGATGTGAAAACGCGACGTATGTCGAATAACGAATGATTCGCAACAACTTTTTCATCTAACAGCGCGCATGAATGTATTTTGAATGGTGATACGGGCAAAACATTTTTCCAATAAAAGTTTTTCACAAGCTCTGTGCTTACTAGTTTTTCAAAAGTTCATAAAAATATTCGAGATCTGAATAGGAATAGATTTCAATGTACAGGAGAGCAACTACAAAATTGTGTTGATTAATTAATATTTACTCGAATATATGACATTCGATTAAAATATAGCATTCTTATTAGACAACTTTCGATAAAAATATATCATGAATTGTTATTAGCGAACCAAATATGAGAACATTATCAGTAAAATTCTTATCGATGACTTTAATATACAATCGCGAAAATTATTTATTAACATTTAAATAAATCTTCTCCAATATTTTTGGAAAAATTTTAGAAATAAAATTTTATTATGTCTGATGTTAGGTTTGAGAATATAGCTTTAGACATGCCTATAGATCTTAAGCTGAATCTTGGCTCCGCGCAGGAAATCATTGTGAGTTACTTCAATGACTTGGACTCCTCTGAAGGACTCGTCTCGACTTCCCTGCTGGATCCTTTCGACCTCTTGACATCCGCACTCCCCGACCAGCTTAATGTTTTTTACTTTATCAATAGGCGTCTTGGCCTTCTGACATTTGCGATCAAACTTTCGATAGGATCGTATAATCTGTTGACGTGCAAAAATCAAGTGTTGCGTTCGTGCGATGCAATAGACTGCTGGCGATTCATAACTTTGTGTATACGTATTATTTTCTGTACGCATATATATTATTATTAATTTAAACGTTGCATGATCAATGTTATATGATCAGTTGCGTTGTAAATTTACTTTCTAGTTTTCATTGTAAATATTCTTTCCAAATTTCTTAATTTTTATTTCTTATTATAATTTATTCTTTCTAATACGATTCATTCCATTTTACTTATGTAAGAGAGAATTATTGAAAAGAAAAATGTGTAAGCATTTGAAAAATAATCGTTATTTCAAATTTATATTTAACGATTATTACTTATTATTTAGAGATATCAAAGATAATCCAATAATTATATGTAACAGATTTTATAACATAAAAGGAAAGATAAATAGTTTAATTTTTAAATATTCCTTTTTTTATTTTTCTTGTATCATTTTTGCAAATTCTTGGTGTTTTATTTATAATTTGTATTTAAATTTGTTCGTTAATATCAACTGCCAAATTTAAATTATTAAAATTAATGTACAGTCGACCGTTATTTCTGCGACACAAGAAAATCTTCGGATCAGTCTTAGGCAAGCGTTTCCTTTCTCCTTTCTTCATTACCGCTAGTCCCATCCATGCTCGAGCATAACTGGCTCCCAAAAACTGACCCAGATCACACGTGTGGTCACGTTTCGATCCAGTCAATCCTAAGCCCAGGCATATTCTTTTGCTCTTCATCCGTCCAATCCAGTCCGCCACCCGGTTCGGCTTGACTTTGGTGTATTGGGTTTCACATGGAGTTACACGTACGCGCAGTCGTGCGTGCAGCTAACAAGACGCTCTTCAACGTAGATGGCCCGTCTTCATGTAGGTAGGTATACCGCCCGCGGGCGATTCGCGCTAATTTTACTTCCCGCCGTGCCCCGCCGCCACGGATGACTGGCCGGTTTTCCGAACGTTTTTGCCACCGTGTGTACTATACGTCGATATCGGTCTCTCATCTATTTTCACGATCTGCGCGTCTAACTTACGTCTGCAAAATCATGTGGTGCGGGCATAGCTCTTGGATATGCATTGCTTGCTTAGGAAGATTGATTTGGCGTATCGTTCACTTCTGATAAGCGAAAATTGGATGCGAAGTTCCGCTTAATTGAATCAACGATCTGAGAAACAGCAAATTTTCTTTATTTTCTTATATCTCATTGTTGACTGTAATGTCTGTTTCTACCAGTGTAGATTAATTTTAATCTCGGTTCAATGTGTTCATCCTTTTCTAACTCATAAAATTAGAAAAAGTTATAGTTGAATTAAAATTAAAATTAAATTACATTGATAGAAACAGGCATAAAAATGTATGTCTATTATAATCAATCGAGATCAAAGAGTGAGAGTGAGAATGAGAGAGGGGGGGGGGAGGGCAGGAGAGGGAGGGAGAGAAAGAATTTTCATTTTCTCAAAAAATTAATATTTTTTAATTGAAATAATTGAATTAATTTTAATATTTTGTAAAAAATTTTGGATGTTAGATCTTGAATTATCGAACATGATTTTGTATTGCAATATGTTTGTATATAAATCTGTATATAGTAATTTTATCAACTTTAAATTTGGCAAAACATAAAAGTTCAGTTTACTATTTCTATGGAATTGCTTATTTACTATTATTCTGAATCTTCATATTTTTTATATGTATAATATCCGAATTATAAATTTAATTTCTACTTAATCAGCAATATGATTTTTTCTGTTTTGTCGTGAGCTTAATGAACAATATTATCCTTTCATTTCAATATCGCATTTTCTCAATATCTAGATAATAGCGGACTCACAGTCGGCAATATTGTATATCGTCACATCATCTAACAATATAAGCAGCTGTCGTTAATCGAACATGCGTGATCTCGAAATACAAACGAAAAGAATATCGCTCGCTTAGACGATACTTGAACTGTTAACGCGAATAAAAGGTATTAAACGGGGTCACAAAACACCTTTAACAGACGACGATATCTCATACGTACGTCCGATAAAGTAACTAGTTAGCGAATATATTAGGTTAATTGCGATGTGTTGCGGCGTGACGATGTAAATTTAAACAGATGCGATGCAACAATATGATGCCATCGGTAGTATCTTTAGCGTCTTGCGATCAAATGTTAATGTTTAATACTCCGCCATGATTGATTCTAATGGTGCTCCTTCTGCTTTAAATTAGCTTACTTTGTTTAGAATGGATACATGGAAAAGAACTTTGCTGAAGTATTTAAAAGTTTGACTAAATA
>Ga0157363_1005020_pt1 | contig 12307 bp, 5 predicted proteins | sample AttsexASBM1_FD_111477 | JGI IMG/M metagenome (GOLD analysis project Ga0157363, IMG submission 111477) | Fungus gardens microbial communities from leaf cutter ant in Ribeirão Preto, State of São Paulo, Brazil - Atta sexdens ASBM1 | ecosystem: Host-associated > Fungi > Mycelium > Unclassified ...
AGAGAGAGAGAGAGAGAGAGAGAGAGATATTTTACTTGTAATATTACAGATTACAATTTTTGGAATTTGGAAATTGGAATATTCACGTAATTAGTTTATAATTAAATTTAACGATCAATAGCTAGGCAATTACGTCATATTTAATCGCTGTGATACGTCGCAATCGTTTATATCGAGATTTCTGCGCTTATCGAGGTGTTGCACCACTCGATGATGACATGTTTCTCACGATAATGCAAGTTCATTCACCATACCCGTAATGGGTTTACCCTGTTCGCTCTGTTAGTGCCCGTGCAGTCTTATCAACATCAAAGTTTACTTAGGTGATGTACTCTAAATTGATGGGAAAGCGCTGGCCGGGAAAATATTGTTCCTCATTGGTGAACGCACGCGAGTGAAAGCAGCAGAAAATAATAAAAATGGCAGTCTACTCAACGATCTAGCAAGCGGATAACAAATTCGCGAATTCCCTGTCAGGAACGTCCGCTGTTACGGATAATAAGTCGAGGATGATGGCGCTCCATTTTCCGCGTCTTCTCCGTTATATGTAAACATTTTTCCGCAACATATACTTTACATCATTGCTATCCTTTTTCGCGAAATCCTCGCGAAAAGAGAGACGCCTTTTACTCACAAGTCTCACAACTAACCACCCAAAAATATTTCTATCAACACCTCGACTTTCATATTTTTTGTACAAAATAATGATTCTAAAATCGTCAAAGAATCTGCTACAATAGTTAAACGTTTATTTAAATGTGTTAATATAAAACGAGTATCAAAATATTTAAATAAAGATATTATATCATTTATATAATATTTTTATTTAAGTCAGATAATGACTTAAATAAAAGACTTAATTAAAAGACGATTCAACTTTGCATCACAAATGGAAACATTTTTTTTTCATTTGGTAATCATGATGCTCTGTTCGTTCGATATTTCTGGATGAAGCTTAGCAGACTTTTTCGCGCAAGAATTCTTGCTGCAGAAGGAATCATCGTGTAACAAACGATTCTATTATTGGGGGTTTGCGCTGCGCGATGCATCTCGGTGACGGGGCGTGAGAAACGGGATGTACTTTCCCGCGAATCCGGGGATATATAGGTACTTGAATCGCGTCGTCGTTGTCGCCTAGAAATGAATACGTGACGGTGCGGTAATGCACTCTCCGACATTTGGAAGAGGAAGAGAGAATCCAGGAGCAAATTAGACGGTGGATGAGAATGTGACAAGATGCGATGGGAAGAACGCAAATCTGACACGTGGCCAAGAAGGAAGAAAAAGAAGGAAATAACATAAAAGAAGTGCTTTAGTATGTAATGTCGCTTTTCGACGCTAAACCGGGAATTAAAGCTGCAAGCTGTAACTTGTCTGAAGAGATGATAAATGATGTATGCCGCGTCGTGCAATGCGGTGCTTCAAGTAAAAAAAATTTCATTTGAATCTCGCGAGTTGAGCTTCCACTTTGGGATTTGCACCGTTAATGTATAGAAAATTTCTTCCCTTTAAAATTTTACATTCTCATTATTACTGAAATTGTATATATTTGTTGATTTATATTTGTTTTATATTACTATTTTTAAATTAAATTAGAAGATATTTCGTTGTTAACTCTGTCGCTTCCTTTACAGCTCGTTACAGAAACGCGAATCATGCAATCATTACGATGTGACATAACAAGAGACACATAAAACCTCGACTAAAAACGCTGCTACATACTGTCGTCGTGATTTACGTATACCTTTTTTCTCACGGCAGAATAATATTATTGCATCCCGAGTTGCATCAAAACTACGCACAACATAATCCATTCTCCGACGCACGCGATCGCGTTGTGCTTTACACGCAATCTGAATTTCACATTTATCGCACGTCATGCATTTTATAAATATTTGCAGTAAAAAAATTCTCAACTTTAAACAAATTCGATTAAATGTTAAATCACTGTTAGACGTCAAAGGTGCAATGATAACTCAACTCTTGAGTTAAAGAATTTTAGAAGAATAGAAGATTTTATTATTTTTAACTTCTATATGTGTAAAAATGTAAATCAATCCGTTTCTACAGTTTCAAAATAAATGTCTATATTAATGTATACACCTAGTAAATAATACACTAAATTTTAATCAAATTTAATACATTTTCTCAAACTAAACTACTCCATTGTTTTAATTTAGTTAAATTAACATATTGAGCATTATACGAGCAATAGAAATGACAATCAATAGAAATGAATAAAAATAATTCAAACTGGATAACTTGACATCATAAACAGTACACGCATAAAAGTTTATCCGAAAGGCTTGTCTCTCTCTCTCTATAACTCAATGTACATTATCAGTACTTACTAGTATCTCTTCCTGTAACTTAATATATCAGTTTCATGTAAAATATAAATAATTTTATACATATTAAAAAATAATACATATTATGAAATAACTATATACTTGTCTTATTTCAATGCAGTCTAAATATCACGAATAATATGCAATCGCTGGAACCTTTCACATACGTCACAAAGAAGCGAAGCGATTTGTCGGCTGAAAACGATTGTGCGTGACGTACAGTTAAGAAATGAAGGAGAAAAGGAAGAAGGAACTTGCGCTTCTTGAGATATACTTGATGCGATTGATGCACTTCCCCGTATGCGTCATTGCATTCGTATGAGACGTTTTTGTCCGCGGGGTATAATAGCTGTCATGCTTTATGATCCGTGTATACTTTGTTCCGTCATTCGCGTTATGATTCGTGATACAGATAGCTTTCGCCTTTCGTACGACTGTCTAGACACTGCGATGCGTGTACGTTCCACCGTATTTCCTCAAAACAGTCCTCACGAGAGAGTGCACTTCCTATTTCGACTTAGCGAAGTTTTTACTACCATCGTGATTTAAATCTCTTTTCTTCTTCCATATTTCTATCAAGGTAAGAAAGAAGTGTCGGAATAATGTAAGTATGGCAGAAAGATTAATGCAAGAGACGATACATCTATGGAAAATGAAGCTAAATGAAAACAGGAGGCCGGGATGATTAAGATTAATTGGATTTGATATACCTGAGAAAATACTAACGAATAGGTATATAATCCGAAGTTACATCGGATCGAACAATGTAGCGTTCTTCGGAAGTTACGTCAAGATTAGATCGCGATGCGCCGCTCACTTAGATACTTGGTGTTTAAATACTTGACAGTACTAGTCGTGCCAATTATTCGATGCATTCACATAAATGAAAAGCTAACCTTTGAGGAAATGTACACGCACGTCTTTTTCTTCGTTGGAAGCGGACGCGATTCTTGTCATGAAACCAATGAACGTTTACCATTAGGATTTTTTATTTCCGCAAGAGAATTCAGCTCAGATTAAAATCCTGTTACAAAGTCGACTCCCGCAAAATATGTTATAGCGACGCAGCTGCGGAAAACCACGTTTTTCATGGAAATATAATTGAAGGCGGTACAGACAATATCGTCGGAAAATCCTCATTAAAAGTCTCCCTTTGATGTATCAGCGGAATTTCAGAAATTCGCTGTAAAGAGCTCGACGATTCTTCCCAATGATAAATTTCATACGTCGCGATTGGATAATGACGATCGAAGGCTTTGTGAGGCTTATATTATACGTAGCGAAATTGTGCCATGAAAGACAATACGCTATTCAAGTATCTCAAATATATATATGTAAAATCGTTGCAAAAAATTAAAAACATATAAGGCTAGAGATTCAGTTTTTAAAAGAGATACCAAAAAAACTGTGCGATTTCGAGAACAAATCAGATAAATAACTACAAAAAAGGTAAATTCAATTATAATGCTTTTCAAATTCGTACACGAAAAGAATTTGCTGGAGTATCTAAAAATTTAGATACAAATATGAAAATAATTTTGTTGATTTATCAAAATAATTATGTACGATGATCAAAGTAATTTCTATAATTTCTCTCTAAAACTTTTCGTGTAAATCTCATTCTAAAGAGTGAAAACTGAACCACTCTTTTTTAAGACTGGCTTTTACTCTTTAGAGTTTATTAAAGTTTCCTACATGATTATACATATTTTGATCTAATAAAATTATTGTCAGATTCATATCTAGCTAAAATATTTTAAATATTTACAACAAAATTATTCTTTTCATGTATAATTTTAGAAAATACAAATAGTCTATATAAAGTTAACTGTTTTCTTATTTTTCTTATTTTTCAAACTTATTCTGTTTCTCGTACCAAGACAAATGTATCAAAATCGATTGTTTTCGAATTGACTTTCTTTTCAAGTGGAAAAACCATCGCGACACGGCGTGTCAACTATTTCAACGATGTAACGTATGTCAACGACGGCAATGTCATGTGACTGAACACGACAGTTGCGATGGCATTAGCCCCAACGTGCGTCGTTTGGCGGCCGTTTTGATGGGTACGAGCCGTGCCCGATCGCAGGATGAGATGCTTATGCAAACAAGCGCATCGCGGTTGCAGTTTCGCCGATCAGCGGACCACTCGCGGCAGGCATCGTGCGGAACCGCAAAAATAGCTAACGGTTTCGGCCACTCCGCATAGTTATGCACGTTACTCGAGCGCTCTCATCCGTTGCTCAGCGTAGCTGATTTTCTAGCTAGTCTAGCTAGCGGGGTAACGCTTACGAGCGAACGCGCAATTGATCCATCGCCGCCACCATGCGTGGGTATGCACATTTGCACACTCGGTGGTGGACAGACGCGTCGAATGGTAACCTCACAAAGAGATAATCGCCCGCCCGTCCGATGCACTCACGATGTCGGGCCCGGCAGTGACCATCATCATCGCAAAGGCCAAATAAGCAGGATCGTCTCGCTTCGATTCCGCCTAACCTCCCCACCTTTCTCTCTCTTTTTCTATCCCGTACCGAATTGAAAATTGTGATCATCGAAGACGATTAGGGTAACCATCGGTGCAGCATTTTTCCGAGTGCGAACGTTTTGAAACCGTTTCAACTGTACTGACTTCTGTAATTCGTACCTTTAGAAAGTATGAAAATTTCTCAAATTACATGTAGAGGGAGTCGAACAAGATAAACTCTCTGTAACTCTCTGCTGTTACGTGTTGCGCTACCGTTGTATTATTGCCCGTTACTACTTCGTGTGTACTCGCGAGCGAGCCTCACGACGAATATACCGAAAACATTTTGCGGCGCACATTTTAATTCGACGCGCACTACCTGTCTGAATATCAGACATGTTACCGTTGCGGTCAGTCTGGTATGCAAGATACGCAACTTTGTTACGGAACAGATGTGATTTCCGCGAGCTGCGCGCGAGAGTTCTCGAGCCTGCAGGATGCACAACCAACCGTGCAAAACGTGATCGTATATGCGCGCTCGTACACACACACACACACACACACATCTACACACGCATCTCTATCAACGACGGGCGAGTAGACGGTGGAATAAATTTGAATTTCCGATGCCACCCGTGAAATTCCCATATCAGTGTCCGGATTACATTTGCATCACAGTGCACGGTCGTCCGACGACGAGAGACGGAGATACGACGAGCGCACTTGTAAAAATGCGCGAGAGCGCGCGTCGCTCGTTATTATCCCCGGAGTGAAACAAGTGACGCGCGCGAGCTCGGTTCAATCCGATACAAACATTAATTTGGGCTTTGATTAACGCTGGAATTACATTAGCATCGCAAAACCGCTGTAACGCTAGAAGAAAGAAAGACAAGTTTGATAAAACCTCGGAATGAGGAGGATCTTGATTAACGGCTTTCGTAGCTAAAATTACGTCACGCTATTACATGCGGAAGGAATTTTTTTTTTATACGACACGCAAAGTATTCGCTCAAAAGAATGAGAGCGAGGCGGATATTGAGTTAAATATTTATAAAATTTGCATTATTTGTCGAAGGTTTATATCGAACTGCAGAATCGTTAGTGTATCCCATCTGTCTCACAGCGGCGTAAATAGCCCGAACTGGAATCTAAATCGAGCTTATTCCGCGAGCTATATCAATATTTGTATATTTTCGCGAGAAAACCAATACCGCATCCGATCGAGAAACACGTTCGCGTATATTCGCGAAAAATAATCCGGCGCGTTCGTTTCACCCTGACGTAAATAAACTCCAGACGCAAGAGAAATAGCATAAAGAAAAAAAGAAGGGAAAGATATTCAGGACCGTGCGAATTCTTCACGCGTGATTTCTTCACGTACAAACTTTGCCCCAGCCAAAGATGAGAGCCATAAGTTTCGTTCGATTCTGTAAAAAAAAGCAACCATTCTTCTTTGATCGCGCATTTCTTCGCAAGTATGAAATATGAAATTATAAGTGCTGTCCGCTCAGACATATAAGTTTTTCAGACCTACAGCATAAAATAAAAGAGAGAATCGCGTGTACGTGGAGATTGATATACCTGACGTCTCGCTGTCGTCTTTTCACATTCGGTTAGAGATCCATCAAAAAATTCGATGAAGATATCTTAGAAATCGTCCTTTCTTTTTTTTATTCCTACTAATTTTATTTTTCGCACACTGATCAAATATAAAATTAAATATAATATATTCTATATCCGAGAAAATGTATCTTTTTTTCTCATCGTTTAAAATAAATTTCCAACGCTAAACGATTCTGCAGTTGGAATAAATACATACAATATTTTGCATGGAAAAATCAATGCTACGACGAGGATTTGAATTCTAGAAGAGGAAAAGCGCCGACTTACAATACATGCACAGTAGAAGGAAGAGCGGAAGTAATCATGAATCGAGAAACGGATGCAGAGAAAGGGAGGTAGAAAGAGAAAAGAGAAAAAGGAGAGTGCATCTCTCTCCCGAATGCGTCGAGTGCGTCCGACATCCCAGGTTCGCTTCTCTCCCTTCGTTGAGAGAACCGCCGCCGCAACCGGGCCCGCCTGCTATTATCTCATTTTTATTCATTCAGCACATTGTTTCTGGATTACGGGTTGTCCGCCGCTCCATTCGTCATCGCTTATTTTTACCAGCGGCCGGCCGGCCAGCCGTGATTTACTTCGGTACCGAAATACGTTTCGCAAAACATCGTACAGCCTATTGTGTTCCGCATCGAAAGGCGGCTTTCATTGTAATTTTCACTTTTACATCATGGGCTACGCCCTGAGGCAGCGGCGCGATGCGCGTCGGCACATCCATTCGTTTATTTTTTTCTTCGTTTTTCGGCCGAACGTAAAAACCATGGCATATTTAATTCTTGTCTGAACAATATGGAGATATGTCGTGTGATTAATAAAAATAAAATAATTTTCCATTTTTGTTTTCTTTAAAAATCAACAATTCTTAAAATAATGATTTAAACAAAATATAATGAAGATTTCATAAAATTCAAAACAAAATAAGAAATACGAGTAAGAGAAAATAATAGGCACTGAAAACCGTACACTATTTAAAAAAAGATCTTTTGTCTTAGATTATTAAAAATTTATTAATAAATCAAACAATTTTGACTATTATTATTACTCCAATGATAAGACGTACGTCTTTAATTAACGATGATTAATTTTTTAACCATCTTTAGCGAGGAATTAAAATGATCACAGTATTACATTTCCATTAAAACATATTATTGGTTACAGTGTCCCCGAGATAATCTTTCAAATGATTTTCCAAAATCAATTCCTATTTTTAAAACGCTTTATATATTGTCTTTCGTCTTTCATAAAATCTCTTAATTCTAATTTTTCCCAAAATCACAGATATATCTATGCATATAAACATATTATATGTATGTAATATAATTAAAAAAAAAAAAAACTGAACTGTCTACTATAATTTCACGTAAAAAATTTCGCGATCTTCTTTCGAGTTTTTTTGCAATGATTTGCCGCGACGCGTCCTGCTGGCGATTTCACTCATTTACGGTGCCGTGACCTTCCCATAAATCACTGCAATTCCGCGTGTCCTCGCGCCATACTGAGCGATTCGCGTGCGCATCTACATATCGGATTACACGGGACGCGAAGGAGGAAACTGCTCCTGTGTAACAGAGTACAAGATGCGCGCGAGCGCGAGCCGATCGTATGCATAAATATGTAACATCGCATCGATGTTTTGCGTTCCCGTCTAATTGGCCGCTCGCAATCGTTTCTATCGGCTGGAACATGGCAACGGAAACCAAATATCGCCAGGATCTTTCTCCCGCGCGTAAGTTTTCTACGAGATCGTTAAACCCTACGGCATTTATAAAGCGTACTGCGTTAATTTATGATCAGCGCAACGCACGCGTCCTTCTTAACGCTGAAAAAATTTCTGGTTGAAAATGGATGAATCAGAATTTTCTGATTAAATTTATTAGAATTTTAAAGAGATAATTGGAATTCTGTCGATACAATATTTCTGATAAAATCTACTAGAATTCTTATTTTTATCAAAATAATTATATCAGTTAGAATTCTAATTATCTCAATTAGAATTCTAATAGATTTAATCAGAAAATTCTGATTCGCCTATTTTCAAACCAGAGTTACTATTTAATCCAACCAAACCATTTTTCTGTAGTGCATCATGTATTCTACCAAAATTTAAAAGTTTCATTTGAAGATATCATCAAATAAAAAAATAAACAGGAAATACAAATATAGTTTTTAAATGCATTGCATATATATATATATATATATATATATCTACATATATAAAATTATTTATGAAATACGTGTCATTATTCAACAAGATAATTAAAAAAATAAGATTGTGTTGTAATTTTAAAATTATGAACATGATCTGTGGATGTTTCTCAGATAAGCATGATATTTCATGAATACTGTTGAGCACTTGGGGCCGTTTGAACCTCGTTAAATTAATAGCAAGGAATTTAAAGCAGGCTGTTATAAAATATCACGAATAAGACGAGCGTCATATAGAGTGGCTCTATTATGCTAACAACGTATACAACAAAGTTACGCTATACCTGCGGCTGTCGTTCGCATCATGTCTCCGATGATTTAATCGATTATGCTTGGCGAGAACGGTATTCGCGAGTCGCCATCGGACGACAGAAATAAAAAGATAGCGGAATATACGAGTCGATTGGTGTACGATTCGATCGCCTCGCGCGAGTTGAGAAACTTGATAGAGGCCTCACATCGCCGGCAAATAACCGCATGTTTATCCCGGCGTATGCTAACGATTTCGTGGAAGAGAACCTCGCCGAGCGTGCAACCTGGATCTATCCATCTAGACGTGTCTACCGAGACTCACTTTACGTCCCACATACTTCTCTCTATCTCTGTCTCTCTTCTTTCTACTTACTTCTTCGGTCTCATGCATGTCCGTGGTAATAATGCGTTTAAAGTACGGTACGTCTGTAATTGTAAGTATTAACTAGCTGGCGGGTCGACAAAATCGAAAGCCAGAAAAGTTGAAGATAACGATAAACAAGATCAAGAGTGGACAAAGGAAGAGACAGTGAGGGAGAGTTAGAAGAAAGTAAAGTTTTCCGATTTCAGATTAGAAAATCAATTCTGATGTAATCAGAGAAAGATTTGCATTATTTATAGATTTATATCTTTTTTTCTGATAGCTGTGCCCCAAGACTGACTTTTTGTACAAATCTAATAATACATAAATTATTTTGTTTCATTCCTTTTTTCTCTTCTAACATTCTATTTTATCAATAACAAATTATTTACTTAATGATTAATTTAAATATTTCTCTTTTACTAATCAAAACGAATTATAACTAAATATACCTGATTTAATGGAAAACTAAATACTAAATCAGAGAAAATGAATAAACGATTGAAGGACAGAATTATATAGAATTTATACAGAATTCCTAGAATATGTATATACACTTCGTAAAGAAAAAATAATGAAAGGTGTGTGAAAGATTTATCGGTTCAAGAAACGATCTTATTACACCTCAAAGATGGAAGCAGGAAAAAGAGGAACAGAGTGAGGGATGAGGTAGTTGAAGAGTCTCTTAGGGAGAGATATTTATAATGCTTCACGTACCTCTTAATAAGTATTCCCTGGGGAAAAGGAGAAGTCAGAGGTAAGCCTTTTCTTTTTCTTCGTATGCGTGTCATTTGCATAACGACCAGAAAAGTATGAGAAGCAGATAGAAGGGTGAGAAGGATATGGAAAGTCCTTTAGGGTGATCACGTTTTCACTGTAGTTTGTTTTACATCTTTGGCGCATTCTCAAACGACCATTTTACGATTTCCATCGTGCTATAACAATGTAAATGTCGAGAGTAAAATGTACCAGATGATAAAAGGACCTTCGGGAAATGAGAGAACGAATTAACAAAATTAATGAGACGAATGTAACTGCCGCACACAATACAATAGTTTCTAATTCCTTGCTCGAGAATCGCATAAATGAGAGAATCTGTAGAATCTGGAAAATATAAAGCCACTTGCAATTGAACATCGTAACTGCAACGTCGTCGCGTAATTTTCATCGTAACATCGATGTTATACCGCGTAATACTAACGCGATATTGTGTGGACAACGGTTTCCTGTAACATTGCACCGAACATTTAAGCGCAATGAATGTTCGTGACGAAGTTACATTGCGCTTAAATGTTCACTACGAACGGTTGTGTTGCGCTTAAATGTTCGGCGCGATATGTTGCGAGATACATCATCGTGTCGATATTATACGACAGCGAAGTACACTATTAAATTCACAATATCAAATTGTATTCAATTTGAATTATTTCTAATTTGAATTATTCCTATAAGTCGCCACTGATTTTACTCATTATATCGTTACTTTAATGAACTCAAGAACAAACAGTTTAACTAAAAAATGATGAATTCAATTCAAATTTGATTTATTTTTTATTATCCATAACTACATTAATACGTGAATACTGTTTATTTTGAAACTAAGAAATTCAATCTCAGAAAGAGTTGATTAGACGTGATCGTTTTAATGTTGTCAATCATATGTTTTAAATTAAGAGATACACACATTTGGCACACTTGAAAGTCAAAAATAAAATATTATTTAACTTGAAAAATTAATTTAAAGATCCTTTAATATTTGACAATGCAGTTACGATATTCTGTTGCAAGAATAGACACGGCTTAAGACAGCTTCTCATAAATCAAATGACAGTTCAGAGAACTCTGAATAAATTTTATTTCGCAATAATTAAAAAATATTATATATGTTTAATAATTCTCACGTTCGTTTTAAATATTTCTTTCATGATCGAGACTTGTTCTGCGTTTTTCTTGAAAAATTGCACGAGAGCATGACACTCGCTCTATCATATTGGCATCCACGTCGCACGTATGATTACGCGATCTGGCACGATAATTATCTCGCATCGTCGTGCGCGATTCATCGAGTAACACGTCGCGAAGTGCAATTGCGTGCGAAGCGAGAGAGTGCGTTATCGTGTGCGCGGACTCTCGGGGCCAGGTGTTATTATTCTTCCCTGATTATTATTCTTAGCCGTTGCGTATAGACTGGCTGGTCGACGATGCACCGCTCTTCCGAGAAGTGATACTTAATTAATAGGCGGTGAGAGAGGGAAAGAGAGAGGGGGGGAGAGAGAGAGAGAGAACGAACGAAGAACAAACAGCAAGATAACCAGGTAGTCCACTCACGTAGATCTCGCGTTTTCATTCGACGACCAGCCGTGTAATTTCTCGTTGCGATGGGAATACACTGCTCGCTGTGTAAGATACAATTTTTAAGTCGCTCATTTTAACATCGTTAACTACCGTGGATGAATCAAATCAACCCACACGCGACATTCCCTGGTTCATTATTCCTATTTTAAATCTGACTATCTCTCAGTAAATGCTGTTTAGCTTTATTAAGTATAAGGTAACTTCTTTACTTTTAAGAAAGCTGAGATTGCAGGATGAACGATCGCACGAAGGTCGTGAGAGGAGACAGAGCATCACGAGGAGAGACAAGCGAGACGGTCGCTAATGCGACTATCAAAGAGACGACGGGAAGAACAGTGTCGGTCGCAGCTGGCCGGACGATTCGCGCGTGATCTTCGTGCTTTATGGGGCGTACGGGGATAAAACGGCGGAAGGACGTTTTGCAAATACGAGTCTGTTCCGTCCGTAAAGGGCAACACGCTCTCTTCACGCAAAGAGAGAAAGAATATCATCGTCGAGAAACGACGCGACGGCTCGTACACACCCGCAATGGCCATCGTCCTATTCAATGTCCTTTCCGCCATTTCGCGTTTGTGAAATGTCGCCAGTTGTAAAGACCCCTTCATTTCCCCTTCCAGAAAAGATCTTCCTCCCTTTGTAATATTCTGCTCGTAACTGCGCGCTTCCGTCGTTTTGAGAATACCATGGTTACGAGGATATTGG
>Ga0157363_1005022_pt1 | contig 12300 bp, 7 predicted proteins | sample AttsexASBM1_FD_111477 | JGI IMG/M metagenome (GOLD analysis project Ga0157363, IMG submission 111477) | Fungus gardens microbial communities from leaf cutter ant in Ribeirão Preto, State of São Paulo, Brazil - Atta sexdens ASBM1 | ecosystem: Host-associated > Fungi > Mycelium > Unclassified ...
AAAATGGGTTCATTACGATAATCCCAAGCGCAGAAAATCATGGGGAGTTCCCGGCCATGCTTCCACGTCGACGGCCAAACCGAATATTCACGGCTCCAAGGTCATGCTCTGTATTTGATGAGATCAGCTCGGCGTAGTGTATTATGAACTGTTAAAACCGACTGAAACAATCACAGGCGATCGGTATCGAACGCAATTGATGCGAGCATTGAAAGACAAACGGCCGCAATACAACGAGAGATAAAGTGATTTTGCAGAATGACAATGTTCGACTCCATGTTGCGAAAGTGGTCAAGACATACTTGGAAACATTGAAATGGGAAGTCCTATCCCACTCGCCGTATTCTCCAGATGTTGCTCCCTCTGACTATCACTTGTTTCGATCAATGGCACACGGCCTGGCTGACCAGCACTTCCGGTCTTATGAAGAAGTAAAAAAATTGGATCGATTCGTGGATAGCTTCAAAAGATGACCAGTTTTTTCGACGCGGGATTCGTACGCTATCCGAAATATGGGAGAAAGTAGTGGCCAGCGATGGACAATACTTTGAATCATAAATGTATAACCAGTTTTTTACAATAAAACCTCGAATTTCGGAAAAAAAATGGCGGAAGCAAAGTTGTACACCTAATAAAATATTAATTTAAAGAATCGTTAATGTAACAATGTTATATAAATATCTTCATTTTTTGTTTACTTACATTCAGCGTGACACTATTCAATAACAAAGAGATATGTGTATCACCTCTGTAATTTAAAATCTCTTTGAAATATCGTTAAACACAATGACATGAGAAAAACATGCTTTCTTAATGCATGCCTAATTTGATTGTTTGTACAAAGATTTATCGTTGGAAGGAAATTTATCGTAAAGGAAATAACGCTGTTGAGAAACGAAGTCATTCTCTCATTATATTTTTACATGCCATGGAATTTCTTGACAAAAATCCGAAAAAACTGCGCTTCCTGAGTGCTTGTCACCATAGATTGCAATGGGAAGACAGTATGATTCCGTACAGCATGATGAAACGCCTGATTACAATGCCTGTAATTGATGGAAGAGAATAATGACAATAAGACTCTCATATAAGTTAAAGGAATTAAAAAACGCCAATGACTGGCTGATATACTCAATAGCGACGACTTGACTATTTACGAAGATATAGATTTCCACTTTACGTAATCTGGATATTACTAATACTGTACGATGTGGAAAACATGTTAAGAATTGTGTGTTACAGAATGTGTTTAAAATATACAATTGGTGATCGCAATGCAAAAAATGTATCTAGTTTAAAAAATAAAGTATAAAATTTCTTTTTAAATATGTTTTGATTTCTTTTCCCGAAATTTATTTTTGAAAAAAGAATAAGAGCAGATAGACTTTATTGTTGTTGGCGCCGATTCTTTAGATAAAAAAAATTCGATATTGTTAGAATGCATTCTTATGAGTGTGTCAATTTAGTATTCTTCGATCTTCGTCGCAATTATTCTTAAAAGTATAATGTATATAAAAAAAATCTCTTCCATTTTAGTGTGTAAAAAAATGTGGAAGGGAAAAAGAAGAGCACCGGGCAACGTTACCGCATCAGTCATTCAGAGAACTTCAATAGAGTTCACAGTTATTTCTAATTATAAGTTCTCCGAGAAAATAAAATATCTCAAGCTATTATCTTTCAATTCAACAGAATAAGACGTGCAAGAGATAGTAATTTATTTAATTTTATAAAATATATATGCTTATACGTATTATACGTAATTTTGTAGGATCTATTTACATTACATTTGTTTTCTTTTTTTCTACAGCGCATTTTCTCAAACATCGTCTAATACAATACATCTTCGAAGCCTCGCTACATGCCTCGTATCTTGAGAAAATATGCATTGACATCGAGAGCGTACAAGTTCCTGAACATTGGGATCATCGTGGGATCTATATCTCTGCAAATTGCGATTGATAATAATCAAGGCAACCGCATGTTCACCTCATGCTACGTGGAAGGCATTTATCGAGATATGTGCAGATATTGAGCGATTAATGCAATTAATAGTCCCATCATCATCATCGATTCAGGATCTAAATGAGGAACTTGTTAAAATATATGATACGAATAACATAAAGTTAACATTAAATGGCACATGTTTGTACAACCAACGACTGTTTCTTATTTAAACTTGAGCAATGTATTGAGCATGTATTCTGTAAACTGAATCAATATACGCACGGTGTTAATAAGAAATTCAAATATATTTTGTTATTTTTAAGACAAAATTGTATTACTAATAAAAGCAAACATTTGTATTACTGATGCGGCAAACATTTTGTACAAAATTTATTATAAAAATTCTATTATAGAATGTGAACTAATAGTTTATGGTTTAGATTATACTGTACATACTGAATTACATTAATAAATAAATGTATGTTAAAAAATATATTCTTTTCTTCTAAAATTATTTTATCCCTATAGTATCTTTGCCACTTCTTCATCTTCGTATTAGTGTTGAATTAGTCAATAAGAAAACGCGCTTGGTCATTTGTATTATATTATTATATATGATTATATATATTATTGTATATGATTATAAAAAATTATTATCATAATTAATGTTACTAGGTTATATTATTAAAAATTCATAAAAATATTATCATATTTAGTTTCTAAGTCGTATCATTGAAAGTCGTAAATATCATATCTATTTAATTAAATCACGTGCAAGAAGAAGACATGAGAAAAAGCGCAACGGGAGGAAGAGAAAGCGCAAATAATAAATATAGAACTACAACGAGGAGAGAGAACTACATCCTATAATGGGTAAGAGAGAAAAGACAATAAATTAAAGAGAGAACGCAACCGGAGAGAGAACGAATTCTTCTCCCTCTACCATGGACCCTGGTGACGCGCTTTCCCTCTTCCCAACGTGAGGCACTTCTCCCTCCCTGACTCCCTCACCACACACACACACACACACACACACACACACACACACACACACACACACACACACACACACACACACACACACACACACACATGCACGCACGCACGCATCGTACACGTATACGTTAGAATCCACCTAGCTATCCTACTATTATTTCAGTATTTTTCTTCGATTCATTCCTTACTCATATGAGATACTTCATAATAATCATCAACATGATATGTTCGAATCCATATTATATAGCTATATTATATCCATATTATAGCCACTTTTAAAAGAATCGAAGTATAAAAGCTTTCTTTCTCTCAATCAGCTCTGAAATTTTATGGAATACACTTCATTTGACAACAGATTTTGACGTGGTCGTTCCGCGAATTTGTTTCGCCTTGTATTATATGGAGTACAATTTCTGTAAAAAAGCGGAACGATGTAATAACAAATAGACATTCGTATTTATTTTTTAAAAATAATATTCACTTAATTTATTGTAATTTCTTTAATGTACTCATTTTTTTCAACTTTTCTATTGAATACAAGCATTTTAATAAGTATCGTTAAAAATTAATATTTTATAATTCTCCTCGTTTCACTATTTCGTTCTAAATATGCTTTATATAATACAAGATAATCAAAACAGAATCACGAGTATTATGCGTGATATTTTATATTGAAATAAATGAGAAGGTTAATTATAACATATTCAAGCATTGTATGATGTTATCGCATAACATCGATTTCGAAAGAATACCACAAAAGCTGACAAGAAGCGCCAAGAACACGCGGAAATCAGGAGAAGTTATAAACGGACTAGAGCACCTTCGAGATTCGTTCACTCACACTTGTTTAGAGTCTGGATTTTTAAAAGAATTCTACATCCACTCGCAGCCGTCAAAATTTTGTCACGCGGAATATTATAATCATAGACAAAAGTGGTAAAACTATCTGTAATAAAATTGCTTTAACATTTATTTTATAAGCACAAGAGTGCTTATAAATCCCCCCACGCAGCATGTAATGTCACAGCGATATCATTTTTCCATTGCAATATTAAAAATCTAGCAAGAATATCGTTGAAACATTATTAAGATGCAGGATTGTTAACGTTACATAAAAAAGTAATGAAATTACTGATTTCGTTACTTTTTTTAGTAACAAATAAGTAACGTAGGTTTCCTGCGAGTAACAGTAACAATAATTAAATTATCATTATTGTTCAATTTTCGGTAATGAGTAATGAAATTTTACGTTACATTTTTCGTTCCGTTGATATAGTTATTTTTAATAAGAGTCAACAGCATGCTCCCCTACGTTGGATAATTGGTTCTGACATTTTACTTCAAAGCCAATAACAATTTTGATAAGATTGACGTGACTCTCTTATGCCTGTTCTACAATAGAATTGCAAGTTATAAGCCGTAAAAAATTCGGCAATCATAGTTAAGTGTAAGAAGATTAATCGACTATGATTGATTAATTTCTTACGGCTTATCGCTTACGATTCTATAGTCCTCGATTCTATAGATTCCTCTAGAATAGGCCTTAGGGCTGCCGGCAAAATTCTGTAACAATAAAATTTCTGTAACAATAACTTTAAGACGTAAACTTAAGCCAATGAGCTAATCAGAATAGGATCTGCTTTAGATCTACGTACTCTAACGGAAATAGCAGTAAACTTATCTATAAGGCGAGTTTCAACCGATTCAAATTCATATTATTGCGAGGTTATAGATAATTTACTGTTATTTGCATTTCCGTTAGATTACGTAAACCTAAAATATCTTGATTGGCTCATCGGCTTAAGTTTACGTCTTACGGTCACTGGCCTAGTTTCCACCAAGGGTTTAATCCGGTAGTGCCAGCATACAGTCTCTAAAAGAGACAGAAGAGACTAAGGACTGCCGCATACAAAATTTCGCAACAGTGACCTAGTTTCCACCGAAGGTTTAATCTGAATCAAAAATGTAAGAACCAACCAACTACAGCCAAGTATTTCTCTGTTACAATCGAACGACAGGGGAATGCTCGACTGTAGTTGGTTCTTACATTCTGATCCAGATTAAACCCTCGGTGGAAACTAGGCCACTGTTGCGAAATTTTATATGCGGCAGCCCTTAGTCTCTTCCATCTCTTCCAAAGACTCTAGGCTGGTACTGCCGGCAGCTCCGTATCATGACCGTCGCAGAGTCCACAGGGAAAATGCCGAGTGTATGGCATAGCGACCATAACGCCACGGTACTACTTTACGAGTTTATATATTCTTCGTAGTTTTCTATTTAACTCGTGATTTTATTATTAATTAACGTTATTAACTGATACATCACAAGAAGACGAAAACTTTTCGTTAAAAAGCATCATAACATACAATGAGACAAAAAAAGTATGACGACATGCAAAGAAACGAAAAACATGCCAACATGCAAGAAGAAATTAGTGAAAAAGAGAGATAAGACAGGGAAAGAACGTTGGAACAGGAAGCAAAATCCATCCTTTTCCAGCATATAAAAAATATTTTAAGTATTACACAGAAATTAAAAAAAATTAGAAATATTATAATATAAATAATCAAGTTTTTTCGCTATATATACTTATTACAACAAATTAATAAATAGTAAAGGTCAATACATTAAATTAAACAAGCTATAATCAGTACTCATATAATAATATTTATTAACCAAATTATAATTTTTCCGACGATAAGTTTCAACGGTACGTTTCGATTATACTTAATCCTCATCAACAAAATGCATAAATACCCAAATATCTAATTATATTAACATATTAGGATCATTTCACGTTCGAATTACAATAGATAACAGATTTCTAAGAATCATGTCACTTCGTGTTACAAAGGACGGTATATCGCAACCATATCATATGTAGTCAAACTTGATAATTAATAAACAATGTAGTGAGGAGTCATGATTCCAAATCAATTTATCAGTTAATAGTGAGAAAAGGCAATCAGTATGAATAAATGAATCAATTCCAGTCATATTAATGATGTAGCTCGATATCAGATCATATAAATGATTGTATATACGTCCTTAATAATATTGATAAACTAAATAAAATAAATTATCGTCAAATTTAAAACTATAAAGAAATTAATAATTTGTAACTTAAAAACTATCTTTAACCATTAAAAATATATAGTAAACCGATAAATTATAACTTTATGTACTTATGTATAAAAATTTTTTAATTGAAACATAACACAAAAACATAACACAAAAACATAATACAAAATGCAAATAACAATGCTTCAAATTTATAATGTCAATGAATAGAATTAAATAATTATCAAGGAATAAAGAATAAAAATCATGCAACACTTCCATTAATAAGAAGGCAAATACAAATTATATATAATGGTAGTAGCAGTTTATTAATGAAGAATCCTCTAAAGAATTGGGATAGGATATAGATTTAATGAATATTTTTATTGATTCGTTAAAATTCGTAGATATAAAAAACAATCCATTGAGAACTACGAACAACAACATATTAACAAGTGGTTTGTTAATATGTCCAGCATCAATATTCCTCCGTCTAACTTATTACAATTAGATAATAATTTCAGTTTGCCTCCATCAATAGATAAAAAATTCACAGTATACGAATTCATTAAAGATTTAGAAAATAATAACCGCGGTTTCAATGATGCATGTAAAAGTAAGATTCGGGCCTCTGTCGTTCCCTGTCTCGAGAATTTCTTGTTGAATAATTATTTTAATGATAACAACGAATTAGAACTTTTAAATTTATATAAAACAACTACAGTGTTTTATAAAAAGAATCCTAACGTAATTTTCACTCGAGCGGATAAGGGGAATGTCATCATGGCGTTATGTAAATATAAGTATATTAAGAAAATGGTGCAATTATTGACGGATAATAACACCTATAATAGTGAAGAAGGATCCGATTAAAAATATCGAAAGGAATCTGAATTTAATGTTAAAAAAATGGTTAGACAATGATTACATTTCCAATAAAACAAAGTTAATCTTTCAATCAACTAACTCATATCTTTCATTGGCATATGGCCTTAGAAGATCCATAAGGTTAATTGCCCAATGAGAATCATTGTTTCATCTATTAACACAGCCTTATATTCTTTATTCGTTTTTCTACACAAAATCATTGCTAGTAATTTACCTGAAAATCTTTGAAGATAGTTTCGATCTATACAAGCAACTGTCAGATAAAAAATTAATGATTCGGATTTACTAATTTATTTAGATGTTACATCATTTACCAATATTCCTCAAGATCTGGTTATTGAGAATATTAATAGAAGATGGCAATATATAGAACAAAAAACTTCGATTCCTAAACAGAATTTATAAGTGCGGTTAAATTTGTGTTATCTTCAACGTATTTTAAATTTAATAAGATAATTTCTTCCATCTCTTTAATTTCTCTTTCTCCCATTGTATCTGACATTGTTCTACAGGATCTTAAGGAAAAAGCTATAAATATGCTCAATATTAAGTTGCCATTATACTTCTGATACGTGGATGACATAATTATGGCGACCCCCATCGATGAGATTTCGTCTATCCATCAGATCTTTAATAGACATATACAATCGGTTATAATTCACTATTAAATATGAAGGGAACTATAGTGTAAGTTTATTGGATTTGTTACTTAAAGTGGAAGATCGTGTATAACTGTGGATTGGTTTCAAAAAAGGCTGGGCAGATATCTTTCTTTTTTGTCTGATCACCCTCTGTGTCATAAGATTGGTACGATATACAATCTAATGGATCGAATAATTCTATTATATTAATATATTCTATTATATAACAATTCTATTATCACACCTTAAGTTTTATAAAAAGAATGTGTTTAGAAATGTGCATTCATATTCTTTTAAACAACGGATATCCGTTAGATTTAATATTTAAACTGTTTAATACAAGAATAAAAAAGTTGCTCTCAAAAAAATTCCACGCAAAAAAGATGACAACAACATTCCTGCCAATTATAAAGTAATTTCTAATAAGAAAAAGTTTTTTGTACTTCCATTTATCCGCAGAGTCACACAGTCAGCCACACACATGATCAGTATATAGTACAGGTTACAGAAGTATTAACAAATAGAATACACAAAAAGCGCGTAAAAACAAAAAAGTAATTTCTGAGAATAATAATGTAATTTATAAGATCCAATGTAACAATTGTGACATTTTATTGGGACAGACTATTTGTCTGGGACAGACAAGGAGGAAACTCCAATATCAGAATAAATGAGCATATTAAAAATATAAAGCTTGATTCATCTAGACATTCGATTATAACGAAACATATATTACAATACAATCATAATTTTGATTGGAAAAATGTCAGAATAACGGATACGAAATCAAATTATAATAAAAGACTCATTTCGGAAATACTACAAAAGAACAGTTAAATAGTATAAATTTAAAAAAAGACACTGAATCTCTAGATGACATATATGTTTATCTGTTAAATTTAATTTCTAATAATAACAAAAATGACAGTGCTTAGTTTTTTGTCTTTTCACTCTTTGACATATATATGATATCATTTGTGTTTATACTCTCTCACAGTTAAGATTGATAGGGCATTAGTGAATATAACCGATTCTAAATTCTATATTACATTTTAGTAGACTGCTGCTAATTTACCATTATATAATTATAATTTATATGCTTTCATATTAATATAAGTATTACGCCTTTATTTTTTATTCCTTGATAATTATTTAATGTTGTTAATTAACAACTTATAAATTTGCATTGTTATTTATATTTTGCGTTTGTTTAGTTGAAAAATTTTTATATGTACACCTATACACCATAAAGTTATAATTTAGTTTTTAAAATTTAAATATTATTGGTTTACCATATATTTTTAATTGTTAAAAATAGTTTTTAAATTACAAACTGTTAATTTCTTTATAATTTTAATTTTGATAATTTATTCTACTTAATTTATCTATCAATATTATTAAGATCATACATACAATCATTTATATGATCTGACATCTAGCTACATCATTAATTTGACTAGAATTTATTCATTTATTCATACTGCCCTTTCTCGCTATTAACCGATGAATTGGTTCGGAATCATGATTCCTCACTATATCGTTCATTAATTCATATCAAGTTTGATTACATATGATATAATTGCGATATATCCTTTGTAACACGATGGTGAGATGATTCTTAGAAATTTGTTATATTATCTATTGTAACTCGAACGTGATCTTCATAATATGTTAATATAATTAGATATTTGAGTATTTATGTATTTTGCGACTGATAAGGATTAAATATAATCGAAACATATCGTTAAAATTTATTGTCGGAAAATTATAATTTTTAATAAAAATTATTTAGTAAACCTAACTATAGTTCGTTTAATGTATTAACCTGGGTTTTACTATTTAAAAATTATAAATTCTATTGCTTACTTTATCCTAATTCGAGAAAATTATGAAGTACGACTAAAAATGTATCTACAAATCTAAAAAAAAATATATAGGGTACGTCATCAAAATACGGACAAATCGAACAATTTCTTTAAATAAAATGTTTTTAATGAACATATTATAAAAAATCTTTACATGACACTTGTAGGATCCCTTTAGAACACAATTATTCGATATATCCTCGATTAGCTTGAACGACGGCCTCTATTCTTGATCTGAAGCGTTCGCACGAACGCTGTAATGCGCTGTCCATGCCGGCGAATGCTGCCTCAATAGCGGTCCTTAATGATGTCACATGCCGAAACTTGTTTGTGATTCTCTCAACTACGCTCCATATCTTCGATACAAATCATACATATTAAAGATACCTCCTCGAAAATTCGACGATTATTGACTCGCTTATACCAACAATCGATGCTAATTTTCGCAACGATTGTCCTGGATCATCCGAAATCAGCGCTTGAACTCTTTCAACGACTGTAGGGCGTTTTTTCGAGTGACTCTTTCTCGCTGACATACTCGAACCTTCGTTGGACTATTCTAAAGCCGTATATTTTGCCACAACGTCATAAACGGTTAACCTCAGGTATCTAAAGAATCGAATTATTTCCGTTGCTGAGTGCCCCGCGAAGGCTTTCGATCGTGGCTCTTCGATTATATTCCGCACTTAATTTCAACCGCGGCCATTTTTGAGAATATGATAATCTGTTCACTAGAAACATCAGGTTTTCTCGGACGCCAACTTCTGGCGGAGGCACAATATAGTGGAAAATTTAAATTTAAATTTGTTCGTATTTTGGTGACGCACCCTGTATTCTACAATGTAGTCGAAAATCTTAAGTTTTAAAATACATAGTAATCTTAAGTTTGAACCAATCTTAACTTAAATTGGTGACTATGATTTTTCGCATCCATATTGTTAATATAGCGAATTATTAATTTGATTAATGAAAAGGGATAAAGTCGAATTTAGTCAGTCTTAAGAAAATCGATAGTCTTACAACATTGTTAGTCGTACAAGTTGCTTATACAGGTTGGCCAACTGCACCAATTCACCGATAAGATTTAAAATTACTGACTACACGACTCATTGTAGAATCACCTTTAGACTTGTTACACAATAAGATCGCAAGCTGTAAAGAAACTGTAAGAAATTAATCATCAACTATGAGAAAAATAATCGACTATGACTGATTAATTTTTTATGGCTTGCGGCTCTATATGTGATTATTCTTTTCATATTCCACTGTGATTGGTCAATTTATTACGGCTTATGGCTTGCGACTCTATTGTGTAGGCCTAACAGGCCTTAGACTGATATTACATTTGTCGTAAGATAAATTTTTCAAGCCTGTTGATTGGCTGCAAGAGGGTCTCGGATCTCTCTATTTTATGTCCTAATTCCTATAGCCAATCAACAGGCTTGAAAAATTTATCTTACTACAAAAAACACATATAAGTTTGGCCTAAGAGATGATGTTTGTATGCGCTATTTTATTTATTTTTGATGGACTTAATTTAAAAGTGAATTAATAATAATATTCCTCATTTACTTTACCTGACATTGAAATGCAAATATTATACAGAAAAAGCATCATCATTACCTCAAAGCTTTGGATAACGAGAAAATTGAATTTAAAATAAACAAAAAGTTTAACAACGATACGTTTGGAAATGTTGCATTTGAAATCGAAATGAAGCAAAGAAAACTCGACAGATTCAGAACTGGAAGTAAGCTTATTATCCAAAATGGAGTCAACAAGATGCTTTATGTTATAGAGGAACTAGAACCTCTTTCTATTGTTGATCGATGTTCTTTCATTGAATTATTTAAAATGAACTTGCCTTCACATATAAAAATAATCGTGCATTCATAATCAAGCATTAACTTTTAATCTCAAAACAACATATGACAGAATGAAAGAAAATCTTATTGTATACTTAGCTAAAATAGATTTTGTAACAACTACCGCTGATTTATGAGCAAGTCAAAATGAAGTTTCCTTGGAATGATAGTTCATTGGATAAATACTGAATCTTTGGAGAGGAAATTTGTAGCTTTCGCTTGTAGAAAAATAGAAGGAAAACGTACCTATGATGTACTTGCAAAAGAAAATTAATGACATACATATCAGGAATATCATAAACATAATAAAGTTACATTTATAGTAACAAATAATACGTCAAATTTCGTTAAATTTTTCAAAATATTTACAAAGACGAAGCAACAAGTAATGACGATGAATTCCATTTTGTGACTGATGTATTATCTTTATCTGGATTTGAATATTGTAGTGATTCTGATTTTGAAAATAATATTACTCGTATTACTCTTCCACAATATATGAGATGTGCCTATCACACATTATCTCATTGTTGTATATATATGATACAGAAGAGACAATGAATGATTCAGCATAAAATTTTATTGTGAAATTATTAAATTGTTAAAAAATTTTCAGTAAATACTTTTAATTTGTAATTTAAATCTTTTATAATATTATTCTTGTTATTATATATTTGATTTAAATTGAATATTTAATAATATTATATCAATTTCAATAATATTAGATATTGAATATTAATTAATACTAATTAATTTCATACTTTTTGAAGTTTTTCTATTAATTTATTTATTAGTATTAATTTTTTTATTCTTCTTTTAATTTATTTATCTTTAGTTTTTTATTTAAATTAACTTTTTAGTTTATTAATTTATTTAATTCAATTAAAAAAATTTTTTTAAATTTAACTATTAGGTGTACAACTTTGCTTCCGCCGTTTTTTTTCCGAAATTCGAGACTTTATTGTAAAAAACTGGTTATACATTTATGATTCAAAGTATTGTCCATCGCTGACCACTACTTTCTCCCATCTTTCGGGTAGC
>Ga0157363_1005023_pt1 | contig 12300 bp, 16 predicted proteins | sample AttsexASBM1_FD_111477 | JGI IMG/M metagenome (GOLD analysis project Ga0157363, IMG submission 111477) | Fungus gardens microbial communities from leaf cutter ant in Ribeirão Preto, State of São Paulo, Brazil - Atta sexdens ASBM1 | ecosystem: Host-associated > Fungi > Mycelium > Unclassified ...
ACCTAGTTGACTCAGATGAATGAAGTTGTTTGAAATCAAATGGAATTGTAATCTTTCACCAATGACTTTTTCAATAAGTTTTCCTAATGTATTAAGAAGGACAATAGGTCTAAAGGTCTTTGGAGAATTGTATGATTCCTTGTTAGACTTGGGAATGATGATGGATGTTGATACTTTGAAGTACAAAGGCTAATAGCCTAGTTCAAAACATGCATCAGCAATATTAATAATTTTCCTCAAATATACAGTATCTTTGATGATAAGTTTGAGATGTCACTATGATAGCTTGTCAGGACCAGGGGTCAATAAATTATTACACTTGTTGATAGAACTGACAAATTTTACTTCAGAAAATGGTAGCCATTTTGTTGGACACTTATTTGAAATTTCATCTAGTAGGCTAATGTCAATATAGCAGTCTTAAGCCATATTGAAGGTTAAATGCAGAGCTTGCCAAAGTTCTTTGATTTCAAGGCAAGGACAATTGTTGTACTTGATAACTTCAATAGCTGGGAGCTTTCATTTGTTGACCCAGTTCATGAGTTCCCATGGGCCATGACTTTTGTTGGCGATTTCTTGAATTTTCTGGTCAAAGAATAAGTGTTTTGTTTTTTTAACCATGCCCTTGAACTATTTCCAATCTTCAATCCTTTTGGAAGACCTATAATTTTCAAGGTCTCTGTTACAGTTAGTATCCCACCAACTCTTGGAATGTTTGGTGATATTGATGATCTTTGAGTTCTTAGTCCATGTTCTTTTCATGGCATGGGTGAAAGATTGAATGGTATGTTCAAGAGATTTGCAATTTGAAATACCATCTGTGTTGATTGTTCTGATGGCTTTGATTAATTTGTTGACAAATTTTTTTCTCCTCATTGCTATCTTTGACAATTATATGCTTTTTGGTTTGAATATGTTCTTCAAAGATTGGAATAGTAACCATGAGTGGGATATGATTGGAAACAAGTCTCTATTCAGGGTAAATGAAGTGTTTGTTGAGTTATTCTGACCCATATCCAAGGAACATCAAGTAATAACAGAATTCAAATTGCGATTGTTGTTAGAATATCTAGTAAGAATGTGGTTAGAGGAAAATGAAAGACCTAAATGTATAGACTCTGCAATGTTGATAAGCAAATTGCTATGAATAGAATGATACAGGTAATTAGGGTCCCACAAATTGTCTCTGATATTGAAGTTGCTAGTCATGATAAGAACATTATTGATGTTCACTTCAATATTCTTGAGATACTTTAAAGCTGACTACAATGAATCTGAATAAATGTTAATCAGGATGAAAATTAAGTTATTGTTGAAAAATGAAACAAGAGAAACATTTCTATGATTGAAAATATCTTTGCATAAAGAAAAATAAAAGGAAGAGAGTCTTATGTTGATATATGTGATGACTCTAGGGGAGTCAGTTTCCTTAGAGGAATTTCTAAAAAAGGTAATTCAATTAGAATGATTTGGAACTCCTACCAGTTCATCTCTTTCTTTATTCCTTGAACTTGGTATAAAGCAAAGTGTTGTCTATGATAGATATGTACAACAGAGATTAAGAGTATGACATCAGGGTACATGTATACGGTATGGTAGCCTTATAGTGGATGAGTAATAGGACATGAGGACGATGCATGGACATTAGGGCAGGTAGATATTATTGTAGCATGGACCATATTGTATTTATATAAATAGAGGAGCAATGCAGCGAGGGCTCCTTGTCGAGTTCTCTTGTAAACCCCACTACTAGATAGCCTTCTGTGAGCTTTGCTGAAGTAAGCATACTACAAGTGCTATTTTGGCGAGTAGTTGCTACAACACATGTGCTAGTTGAATGTCCCCATTTCCAACAGTTTTTAAATTGATGAATGTCTGGGTTTATATTAGCACTACAAATTGTAGTAATGTGGCTTCCAATGTTAAAGCATCAATTGATGAAACCTTTAGCTTTGGAACCACTTTAAACATCCAAAATGTCGAGCTATATGATGGCCATGTCTGATTTAGGAGAGACTTTGATAACTCTCAGCCTAGACACAATAACAATGTTATTGAAAATGTGGTTATCCTTGATGATTTTCTTGACCACATTAGCTGAAATAGGAGTGTTAGAATTTTCGAAGAGGTAAGGAATACCTAGAATCTTGAGATATAATTTTGATTAAGGCAATCTTGGAGTCTTAACATTATCTGCCTCAATGTAGCTGACATTCTTGACATATTGCTTAATTATTTGAAGATCGAGAGATGCTGTTACTTTGTTAGTAGTAATAACTATGCCTGAATTTTCCAAACATGCAAAATCAGCAACAACTTCAGATTTGATATTCTTTAAAGCCCTGTTAATATTTGTAATATAGGCACTTGAGTCTTCCATGAACTGCGTTTTGTTGTTAATATTCATAGGAACAATAATTTGCTTTTTTGATGGTCCCTTCATAATCATGTTGAACTTTGGTTTGGGCTTGTCCTTATCACTGATGATTTTTTGAATGTTTTTATTTTTTTGTTTTGTAAGTTAGAGAACACTTCCTTGATTTTCAAGATTTCCCTGGTACTGTTAGTAGAAGAAGAAGAAGCCTGAGCATACAATTTTTTAGTCTTTTTCTCAATATTCTTCTTGAAGTATTTGGAAATTTCATTAATCTCCTTAGGTGATTTTGCTGGAATAGGAGGAGGAAGTCTGGAAATAGAAACAGGTTTATTCACATTCAAATCTTTATCCTTCTTGGTGTTGTTGCCCTCATTTATTTTGGGGGTAAATTTAGCCTTCACTTTGTGTCTGAAGGAGTGATTGTTACTGTCAGCAATGAGTTCATCCTACCCTGACTCATACAGTGAAGAAATAAATCCCTAGGTAGCCTCACCTATATCTTTGAAATCATTGCCATCATTGGTTCTACCATCTCAACCTTTTTGTTGAGGATGTATTTTGTTATGCAATGAAGAGATTCTTTGATGTTTTTAGTGTCTGATGCAAGGTGCTCCATTAAGCTGTGAAGAGAGACAGAATGGAAATTACCATCCCAAGTGTCAGGCTCTATAGCTTGATTAATGTCATAAGAGAGTTGAGTATTGACCATGTTTTCAGAAGGACTAGAACTTGGTCTATCAATTGATTTGCCCTTACCCTTACTATAAGATTGAGGTATTCTCTTAAGGACAGATATCTCATTGTATACACATTGGCTGTTACTAGCAGAATCCTTGTCAGTTGCCAGTCTGACTAAATCTTCTGCTTCTCTTACATAAGACAGTTGAGAACTGTCAATGGGTTTTTGAGATTCAATGTTAGGAAGGTCATTGTTGAGTTCCATATGTTGATGGTATAGAATAGACAAAGTGTTTGAAGAGATTGATAAACTCCTTGAGCTTGCTCTGCTGGTAAGGGTGGGTTTCTCTCTAATCATGTCAATGTCAATATCAATGTCCATATTGGATGGGATTTGAGTCATAGTTGAGTTTGAAGTAATAGCTGATGAGGAAAGAAAATGTTTATTCACAACTTCTCTAATAGATGCTACCATACAAGATAGAGGTAAGAGAAAAAGAAGCATGTGTGATGTTATGCTAGTCTTTAACCCTTAATCTGAAAATGAAAAATAAAGAGAAATGAAAATGAAAATAAAGTAAGTCTATCATCTTTAACTCTGACAATCTTAATATTGTAGGAAGGAATATACTTATAGATATAGAAGAAAAATATTAAGACTTATAAATCTTATAGCTAAGTTATGAGACTAGCAAGAATATTATTAGTAGAGTATTCCAAAGCACACTGGTACTCAGTTACTTCTCACAAGTAGTACTAGAAAATATTCAGGGCTTTGTTAGTATAGATAGAGTTCATAAAATAATTACTCAGAGTAAACATTGTTCAAGAAGTGAGGAAAGAGAAGAGAGGCTAAGACATAGAGTAAGTAATCTGAGACTACTAAACTCATGATGCTTTGAGGTTCCATGAAGGAGAATTCTGTTCTGCTATTAGAGCAACTAGTAAGGTCTATAGGGTTTAGCGAAAGTCTGAATCTCTAGAAAGTCCTAAATATATTAACTAACAAAATACAAGTGGTGCTCACCTCCAAATAGTTCTAAGAGAACAGAATGAGGACTCTTGGGATGACAACTGTCCTAAATACTACTAGAGCACATTCCAATCTGGTAGAACAATGCTGACATAACCAAAGAATGATAATGTTAGGAAATTTGATACTCAGGATTGGACAGTATTTGGGCATTGGGCAATATTAAGCAAGGTTTGATAGCAGAGAGCAGTGGTGTTAGCTTGAGGGGCTCTGTGAGATTTAGCAGGGTTTAGAGAGCACTGACTAATAGGGAATGGGAACTCCACAGGGTCTGGCGGGGGCATGGGCGAAGTTTGAGCACTCGAATCTTGTGCAAAGGCAGGTCCCCTTACAGATAGTCTTCATTTTTTAATTAGTTTTTCTATAGTTTGAGATGATATGCTGGTCTCCAGAACCCTAGCCATTCTCCTCACCTTAGCTGTGCCCATTTTCCTCTAGAGAGACAAGCTCATGACAGAAAATCATTTCTGTAGTATTCATCCCATGGTGTATATAACTGATAGTAGTGACCGAAGAAGACAAACGATAGCTCCCAAGTGTATATGTACCCGGGCTGTGGACACCCACCGCCTACCACATTCTAGGCAGGTTCTTCTCACGAACCAGTTGGATTTTACGTTGTTGATACCATCCTATCACAGTTCCACCAACACACATGGCAGATGCTGGTGGGTCGCTTTTCGGAGTTAACGGTACTATGACTCGATTAAACTCCAATACTAGGGTTCTTCAAGGGTACATCTGCAGAACAAGACAGGCGGTTTTCGGACAAGGAGACGAAGCTCCTTAGGTCGATGAAATTCCCTCCGGAGTTCGATAAAAAGGTTTGTTGAGCATTTATTTTTGTCATGCTTGCATAGAATGATGGTCCACAATGCAAAGGTGGATATGCGCAAAGTGAATGTCACGATTATACGACCCTGGGTCGCAAAAAAGATTGTTGAGCTCGTTGGCATCGAGGATGAAGTTGTCGTTGAATATGCTATGGGATTGCTAGAAGATGAATCGCAACCAGTACGTGATGTCCTAGGATTTTCCATATATGTCCCAGTTCACATTGCTCTAGACACCGGACCCCAGGAAAATGCAAATAAACCTTACCGGCTTCCTGACTAAAGACACACCTGCCTTCATGTCGGCACTCTGGAAATTACTTCTTGAAGCACAAGAAGACGTGACCGGTGTCCCCCGTACTATGGTTGAAGAAAAGAAACAAGAGATGCGCAAGGCCAGGGAAAATGATGTCCGAGCAATTGATGAGCGTGACCGGCGCGCCCGTCTCGACGAAATTAGGGGGGATAATGACTATGGAAGGGGAGGTGGTTTCGGGCGTGGGCGTGGTAGGGGGCGCGGACGAGGCAGAGGAGGATTTGACGATGACCGAAGACCTCGCGATGCAGGATGGGGAGGCAGAGGTGGTGGTCCTGGTGGTGGGGTAAGTGTCCAATTTTTATTTAACAAAACTCGGGTATGATAGTTAATCATCGCCTTTGCTCGTATAGGGTCGAGGTCGAAGAGATACTCGTACACCACCCCCACCTCGTCGTAATAGGTCCCTTTCCATGGCTTCTTCTCGGGGTTCTCGTTCTCCTAGAAAGTTCCGCTCTCCGCCTCGACAAAGGCAAATATTGAGCTCGCGTTCTCCTTCTCGATCACCTGTTTCTGGCAGGCGAAGGTCACCTCGGCGTCGTTTCTCGATAGCCGGCTCTGTGTCCTGCTCACGTTCTCGCTCCCCTTCACTGATCCGTTCGTCACGTTCACGTTCACGTTCACCTCCAACTCGTCATCGTCATCGCTCACCGTCCTTTACTCCTCCCGTCCGTGAGCGTCACTATAAAAGTCGGAGGGGTAACAGAGACTCTCCGCTGCGTCGTCGTCGTGGATCGCCTGATAATCGATCTTATGTCGACTCTTTAAGTCGGTCAAGATTGCCTCCGCGCGGCTATAATCCAAGGCGAAGAAGTGCCAGCCCTCCACCCAGGCGAAAGAGTCTAGGATTTCGCAGCAGAAGAAGTCCGTCAAGGTCTCCTGCGTCAAGGTCTCCTTCCCCACAGAGACGGAGTCGAAGCGGTGACCGCAGACCGTTGCGTAGAAGGGGGCGGCATGAAAGCCAAAGTCGTAGTCAAACTCCCAAGTTTGGGGATGATGTGATGGATGTCGACGAAGAGGGTCGTAAAGCCGGTAGGAGTGGCGAGTTGAAGATAAGAGGCCAGGCAGAAGTAGAGAGAAGAAAGAGCAAGTGGGATGAAGAGCCAAGTTATAGCAGTGGTGTAAGTTCATCGAATTTTCACTGGTGCTCTAGCATTCATCAATTGATAGGCGTCTAGTAACACCCCTCAGGACGAGCTCGAGAAGAGGGAAAATGAGTTGAAGGAGAGGGCACTGAGGCAAAAGGTGATGAGGAGCAGGAAAGCAACTTAAGTGCATCTGTGCCTACCAGTCAACCTGACTTGTTAGTGGCAAGTAAAAATTTAATCACTTTCTGTCTCCTCTTTCGTCCTCCTTTGCTTGCTTTATACAAATTTGCTATGCTACCTTTACTTATGCGTTCCCCTCATCTGTACAGCTGCTTCTTTGCGTCGCTTCACCTCTCCACCAAACAGCGGTTAAACCAATGTCGGTTTGCTTGTTCTCCATATACCAGAAATAGAATTCTGACCACGTATTTTTTCGAGACAATTCTCGAAATGATCACATACGTCAGGCCCCACAGAATCGACCATGCAAATGTGCGCTCGTCAATCCAGGAACTCGCGAGAAGCATTTACATTTGCTTCTTGAACTCTTGGCTGTTGCGTAAAAGGATTGCAGATTTATCCTGCAACAGAGTGATCATTTACGGGTGTGAATCTTGTGCTCTTGATTTCAATTATCACAGAACTGTGGGGTCTCTTCAAGATTTACTACCGCTTGTTAATTTAAACGAGCTTTCATCAACTTGATTCATCCACACTCGTTGTGATAGTACCTACCGATGTGTCAAACACCATGAGTTCCGAGATGCCTGGAGACTTGCCTTCAAAAGTACAAATTGCTGATGCAACGAGTCGTAGAATTGAAACACGGTTGCTGTGGACACATTGTCCTATGTGTTTTCCACTCTAATTGCATTTAACTAGTGATCGTGCGGCACGTTCGTAATCACCTTTGGTAGAGATTATTTTATGGTCATGGCGTGACTGAATATTCTGACAGTTTCTCTTGTTGGTTTGTTCGAAGGTATCTGTAGCTCCTACTCAAATAGATGGTAACTGCGGAATTGATGTTACTAACGAGTTTGTTTAGTGCGCAGGCCGGTGTTTTCGGCTGTTTGCTGGTAGATACTGAGATTGATAAATTACATTGTTAAATAGGCTCCTATGACCTGACGATGCCTGCTGCCATAATCGCATATCTGCACTGCAGGGGCCCAGTGTATGGAATGAATGTCGCATAATCAGATTTCAAAATATGACGTCATGTGATTTGTCTTCAGAGACTTGAGAGCTCGGAGGCTTGGGAGAAAACCCCGCTCATTTCTTCGACCATGTCCGTTGTGCTGTCGAATTTCGCCACGGAGTCTGATGGAACCCCAAATAACAGTGGTGGAAGTACGCAGCACGGGGCTAGCTACTTCTTCGGCTTTCTTATCACTTTCGTTGTTCTTCTCCTCATCTTCGTCGGCTGTGGGGTAGTCTCCCGGAGGAGATTTTCAGCACGCCAGAGAGCGAGGTTTGAGTGGAACATGCAACCTTGGGCAGAGAGAATGGAGGAGGGTGTTGGTTATGTTCCTCCGGTATTGGTAGAGAAGTCCTTTGCAAGCACAGAACACGAGCTATCACTTTGGAAGGACATGATTGTACGAATTTTGTTTTGAGTATTGTGAAAAAGAGGGCTGATGTTTCTCATAACAGCCACTGGCTGCGCTCGTAGTCACCCCGCGTCCCGCGGATTTCGTCAAAGACGTTTCGCCGTCTTCGGCTCTACCTCAAACGTCACTCTCACCGACTGTTTATGGTGATTCAGGCTTGGAAAATGTTGAAACCATTACTCGAACACTGTCTGTTACATCTGAGAGACAAGCAGAGTCTCTCACGCGCATCGGTTCAGGGCGCTTTGGTCTCGTTCGATTAACTAACCTAGTGCCCTATCGCCCCAATGCTATCCTGGCTCATCATGAGGCGGAACGACAGGGGCCTCGTCTACGTCGAGAGGACGGAACGCAGAGTGAACTGCGGGAACGGGCGGTTGTGCGCCGAAGACACGGCTGGCTTTATCCCTCCTCGTGGCCTGGATTTCCATTTCGGCATCGGAGAGAACGTGGGATATCAGTGGATGTGGAACAAGGTACCCACAGTATCTTCTTTGACGAGAAACCACAGCAAGATATATCCACGACAAAGGATTTGGTGTTGCAAGTCGCAGTACTCGTTCAAATGCCTTCACAGGCGCTACACACACTTGAAGGGAACGTACAATTTCCAGCGTATGAGATCGGTGTTGCAAACGTTCCTTGGACAGATGAATTGAGAAACAGTAGACGCTCTTCGTCGACGCTTCCAGATGACTAATTTTTCGATTTTTAGTCGTCCTTGTCCCCGTTTTCATTCCATAGTCTTGCATGCACATGTATAGTAATAGTAGTACCATCTGTATGACGTTATTGAAAAATATTGTAGCATACTCCTTTCCCGCTTAATGTAACTGTGACTACATATTCATGGTATCGTCGAGAATCCCAGTTGTGCTCACCAATCGCTCACCAATCTCGTAGTCCTTAATAGTCGATCGCTCATGGGGAACACTAGAAGTTTGTTTGTTTGACACCCTAGACTCGGCCAGCTTTGGGAGAGCCAGATGTCTTACTAGGGATCTAGTGGTTTACCCGGCCATCACTGAATGAGATTTATGTGTTATTATCCAGTCGACCGAAGATGATTCCTGTGACTGGTTGCTTTGATATCTCGATAGATGAGTTGCTCTGGTCAACGAAAGATAGAGGACGTTCGAGGCCTCCACCAAGCATTCGAAAAGATGGTGTATACCAAGCCAGTATCTAGTAAGAGCGAAGAGGATGATCGAAAACACTCCTTGAAACTCGCATCACCACAGTTTACCTGATTACGAGACACATAGGACCGGCAAGGAATGTGCAGGGAAAGTGTGGCACTTCTTTCGAACAACTTCAGATTCGAGGTATCTGATCGCGACCAAAATTCAAACGTTGGCAAGCGCCAGAGTCCAGAGTGTAGCCAGAGCTCCCAAAAGAAGCCCAAATTTCATATTAAAACAGCCGGAGTGACGCGGCGAGAGGAAACCCAGCATCTGACACTACATCCTTCGAATCTTTACACGTAGTTTCTTGTCCAAGACATCTCATGACTTCCTCTGGTTTTCCTGTGCTTGTTGTACGACTCCGAGGCCGACACTCCCACCATTAGCCAGCACGTCAGCAGCTTTGTGATCTTCTTTTGCAATGGGATCAACTTGGCGAAGGTATTCTTGTTCTACCTGTTTCGTGCGTGCTTGCTGAATGGGAAAAAGGCAAATCAGCACTGGAATTTGTTGGCTATATGAAAAGATGCAAGAACCTCTTTGCGGTGGTGAAGGCATTCAAAATAGTCAAAATACTGAGTAATACAACTCTTTGGGTCGTCGGTACCGGCATAACACTACGAAGAGTAGGCAGAGGTATTTTAGTAGAAAAAATCATTAATAACACACCTTCTGGAAGTCCTGCCAGTGGGGAAAGCATCGTGGACGTCCTAAGAGCACATTTGAGATTATCATAGGATGAACTCGGAGACGAGAAAAAGTTATAGAGGGCAGGCATTCTTACCTCCCGAGTAAGCAAAACCTGACTATAGTATATGTCAGAATAAATTTATCCAAAAGTAACTAGAGAGACTTACTGCCATGGCTATTCACTGGACACTCTGGAATACTAGTAATTCGAAGTCAGGAGTTTAGACACGTGATCACACATACAAACGTCATCAACAAGCTAATAGTATGTTCACTGAAATTTACTGTTACGCCGGCGCTGATAATTCTAGCAGACCAGGAACCTCTCGATAAATGTCAGAGAACGCTGAGATCGCATTTGTGCGAACGTTCTTGAATACGTTATCGACCCAACCCATCACATATGAGAACGATTATCGACAACCCTTGGAGAATTCCCTGAAGCGAGTTCAAGTTCTTCCTGTGCGTTTCGGGATAAACTGAGGTTTTCAGTGACTAAAATGATCGCATCTTATTTCATGTCAATAGGTTCCGCTTCCTCCTCCACCGAAGCGACAATACGTTGGAAGTTCAGTGCCAAGCGCCAGTGAGTCTTGTTTTATTGTTTTGATCTTTTGCTCACTGCTTGGTTCCTTTTTCTCTTCACGACCGGTTGTAACAATACGTTTGACGTTGCCATCAACAACAATCGACTAAACAATTTCATTGTCTACTCTTATACAACCAAAACGTAATTGGGCCTGTCGTCCTGATGTCCAATTTAAACTACGGACACACCTCGAAAATGTGGCGCAGCCCTTACACTGACATTTAAATCCCTCAAACCTCCTGTCTCTTACACTCTCACTGTATCTCCTACCGATACAATCGCCACGATCAAATCTCAACTCTCTACAACTCACAATACCTCTCCTCCTGCTGACGCTCAAAGGTTGATCATTAAAGGCAAAGCTCTCGCAGATTCTAAACTACTCAAGGAATATAACGTTCAGGACGGCGACACAGTGAGTCTCATGGTTAGACCAGGCATCAATTGGGATCCTTCCAAACCGAAGGAGGAAGAGATTTTGCAACCGAAACCCATCCCTGCAGTGTCGGGGCTCTCGGCGAATATTCAAGAGATTTCATTTGAGCAGAGAGTAAGACATTCGAGGACGCCATCTATCGTGCTCAGTCCAAGCCCATCTTCGGACGTGCCTGGGGCTACGCTAGAGAAGGACATCTTGTTGACGTTGGACCCAGAAGCGCCAGCATCGATAGAGACTTTGACCACTTATCATACTACAGTCGCCAATCCCGAGTTTTGGGTAAAGCTGGCGACGTTTTTCAGGTGCGTGGTATTGGGTGGGTCAATTCATGCCGGGACCTTGACACTCGTGGTCTATGTAGGGATGAATTTACTACAGAAGCCGATGCTTTGCGAGCCTGGGAAGATTTCTTGCGTGCTACTAAGGCATCGTTGACTGCGAGTGAGATCGCGAGGATCCGTGGTCATGTTGGTATCATGGGAATGGCTGGCACCTAGGGAATCGTTTAGTATCTATTAGTACTTCTTTCGTTCATATGTCATTTCAACTTCTAGCAAAAAGCAGGTTTGATCCGCTCCAGACAATCTCATATCAAGTAAGATGCAAGTGGATATCATGCCACTGTACCAAGATTAGAACCAGCATCAGCCCCTTGGAGATTAGATTGTGTAGCTGCACAATTTGTCAGGTCCAATGTCCTACTCCTTATCTCAATTTCCGTCTTTTGCTCTCCTTCTTCCCATCTTTTCATACATCAGTGAGAGCGGATTTTGTAGCATTCAGTAACTGGTTTAAGAATCACAAGATCAATAGTTCAACACTACGTATATAGTATTGAAATCTTAACTTTGTATATATAGTGACCTATAATTTTATGGGTGATAGAATATATATTAGATGATAATTTTTTGTTCAGATTGTAGCAATGCCTGTACGTCAAACATGAACTTAAACCATACCCCGGATAATAAATATTGTGACAATATGACGCAAAATTGGTTGGTGCCTGGATAGACTCGGTACCTAGCTGCCTGGATAGACTCGGTGCCTAGCGTCTAACGAACGAGTCGGTCAAACCAACCTGGGTTGTAATGTCCACATGGCAGACAGACACACAAGCCGAATGTAGTAGTCGGGAATAGGGTGCTCATAGACAACAGAGGTGATGTACGAGTGAGCAACTAGAGTGAGTATCAGGAGATTGATGCAGAAACAGGAATCTAAGGAGAGGATCATGGCTGATTCAACAAATAGACATTTATCATTGTCCTGGGCCAAGTGCAAAAAAATCACAAGGGCTGGTCAGAAGCTTATCGCCAAGCCCAAAACTACTGGATCCGGGTCGAGCCGAGTTTCATAACAAGTGCTTGCGGCTTATGCAATCAATACTGAAATTACAGATTGACACCAGTCTTGCTAGAATCTAAGCTAGATGCCGTTCGAGTGTCAGGTTTGTAACG
>Ga0157363_1005024_pt1 | contig 12299 bp, 4 predicted proteins | sample AttsexASBM1_FD_111477 | JGI IMG/M metagenome (GOLD analysis project Ga0157363, IMG submission 111477) | Fungus gardens microbial communities from leaf cutter ant in Ribeirão Preto, State of São Paulo, Brazil - Atta sexdens ASBM1 | ecosystem: Host-associated > Fungi > Mycelium > Unclassified ...
AGGTGATCCTGTATTATTGTATTGCTTGATATTGCTTAATATTGTCACTGATTGCCGAAATAAAAATATTCACAATTTTTTCAGTGGGCGGAATGCTTTCACCAAATCCCGATGAGAATCCATTCTTTTGGGGCACGAATCACGTGTAGGTATTGTCCATCATGTAGTCGATCTCGTGTCGCCACATCACTAATTATTACATCTTTATATAACGATGTTGTTCTTATTCAATAGTTTCGTTCCATATTGCACGAGCGATAGCTGGAGCGGCACTAGAGCTTTCAGATCGCCGAATGACATGTTTTCCTTCATGGGGGCAGAAATCGTAGTCCAGGTTATCCGGGACTTGGTTCCCCTTGGTCTCGAAAACGCGAGCGCCTTTCTTTTGGCTGGTAGCAGCGCAGGCGGTACCGGCGTTATGCTGAATTTGAATCGCGTTCACAATCTGATACATCATGAATTAGGTATGTCGCAAACGATCAATTATTGTTCCAATTAAATGATTCCTGATTCATTATTAATAATTATTGTCATTTTCATAATAATATATACTTCTCATTTGACAATCAAATTATGTTAGGTAAATCGATAATAATTGTTATTATATGAATCATTTACATTTGTTGTCAATATCATAAACATAGAATTATATTTTAATTTATCTCCTCAATAATTTCTCTTATTAATACTTATTAACACATTAAGATATTGCATGATTATAAAAATTACTTCTTTATATGTCATTTTGCATTTTAATATCTATAAGCTTTTAAATATACATTTTTCGAATTGGTACTTGTATACATATAGATACATACATACAATACACATAAAAATTTTTATGTTAATATTGAAATAAGTCATTATTTATATAATATTGTAGAATATTTAATTCAAATTAATATTGAATCCTCTTCTATATTTGACCTTGTCAATTAATTTTATTAAGTATTTCGATTTTCTTCGATCACTGACTATGTATAGTTCAATATATATGTATAGTTCAATTATTAAATAATAAGACTTAACTATTCGCGCAGGCTTGAGACACGTTGCTATACGTGGTGTGTCGGATTCCGGATGGTTCCTCGATAGAGCGCCTTACTCTCCAAATGGCTTGTCGCCGATCGATGCGATACAAAAAGGGATGGAATTATGGAACTCTCGGATGCCTCGTAATTGCGTAATTAGATATCCTAACGAACCATGGAAATGCTTTTTTGGATATCGACTTTATCCAACATTGTCTGGTGAGTTCATCTCATATCATGAAAATTTCAATAGTATCTAGTGGTAATGTTTCGAAAGAGTTTAAACTCTCTCTCTCTCTTCTCTCTCTTCTATTATTTAATATCCTAGCACCGTTGTTTGTCTTCCAATGGATATTTGATGAGGCCCAAATGAAAGCTTATAACGTCGCTGCACCAGTTACAAGGCAGCAATGGGACTACATACATAAAATGGGTGACAGCCTGCGGCAGACATTTGAAAATGTTACTGCGGTCTTTGCTCCGAGTTGTATTAGTCACAGCGTCTTGACGAAAAGAGATTGGAAGATGATCAAAATAGACGAGGTTTCCTTTGCACAAGCGCTGTTTTGTTGGGATCAAATGCCAATTGGAAATTATCATAACAACCAACACAACAAGTAAGTATGAATGGAATTCGTTGTGGCATGATCGCCAGTTGAAAATATATTCAACGATACCACGTTGTTTGTTTGCGAAAATATTTATCGAAGTGCAGTTTCTTCGGAATCATCTTGGTAAATAAATCAATGAAGATCAAGATCAATGACGATCGAGACCTCGAAGAAATAATGTTTTTCGTTCTGCTACAGTACTCACTCGCAAATCGAGACCAATCAACCGTGCGGGAAGTCACTGAAAAAGCTATTGCGTTCTGGTATCAGAAAGGGAAATGGTACTTCGATCGAAGGTGGAAAAAGCAGAGTTGGATCTTCTACGGAAACACAAAAAGCTCGATTGTCTGCCATTGGCAAAATGCAGGAAAGAAAGCCAGTCTCCGGCTCAGTTCAAGATCGGGAAAATAAGAAGAGACGAAAGAGGAAACATAAAAGCAGAAGGAGAGAGAGAAAGGAAAGAGAAAGAAGTAAAGAAGAGAGATTGAAGAAAGAGAAACACCAGCGAAGAAAGAACACTGGTACGGTTTAGTAATGCACAAACATGTTTTGAACCTTGCTCAATAACAATCGACATTCTTTGAATAGTTCCGAGTTATTTCATGCAATTTTATAGATTGGTCGAAAATTTACTTGGTTTTGCGTATAATTTCACGATAATATTAAATTTAATATTTGTTATTAATTTTAAGAAATAATTTTTTTTTTAATTTTTATGGGGTTTGCACAATGATTTTTCGAAATTCGTTTTATATATATAAATATCTTTTTGCAGGTCGTCGCAAAGGCGGTAAACAAGTAAACGGCAATAATCATACGGCTATATTTAATGGCATCAGGCCGCAACGATCGGTAATACCGTCATTTAAACGGAAGTGCGTTAAAAACTGTCATTTCCGTATGATAGAGCGCTGCACTTGGCCACAATGTAACCATAGCTGCCCCAAGCTGCATAATCCCTTTACGGGCGAGGAAATGGACTTTATCGAACTGCTCAAGAGCTTTGGTCTAGACATGAAAAGTGTCGCGAATGCTCTCGGCATCGATATACATACGTTGAATAGTATGGATCACAATGAATTGCTGAATCTTCTGACACAACGCGCGAATTAGCAAGACAATCTGTCGTAACGATGCAGAGTTTTTCTGCTTGCTTTATCAATCTTTCTGTTGGCACGTCTAGAATCAGAGCTCAATATTTACATACAATTTTAAATATCATGTTTCAAGTAACGTGGAACGGTTCGTTCAACTGTCTCATTGGTACCAATGTTACAGTCTTAAATTAAAGAAGATATATTGCTGATAGAAATTAAAAGTATAATGAAAAAGACCTATCAAAATATTAAAAGTATAGATATATATATATATATATATATATATATATATATATATATACTTCTTTAACAAAATAAATTTTAAATGTTCTCGTAGTACAAATAATTATACTAATAATGTAAATTTGAATAGTTGTATATATACATATAAAATGCATAATTATATAATTATATAATGTTATACAATATGATACATATATGTATAATAATATTAATATAATAATAGTAACATGCGTTATTATATTATTATATATTAATATTAAATAATATATAATTATAATTATGTAAAGATACGTATATATAAGATGATATACCAAATCAAGCTTAAAAGAAATATATTTTTTTTTAATTTAATAAAAACTTTGCATATATCTTTGGTTTGTATATCTCTGTATATTATTGACTGCCAATCGATTAAGTCGATAAATTATTAACTTTGCTCACATAACATATAAAATGTATAATTTCCTTTTCGTTCGACAGCAATAATTTAACGTACAAAATGCTTAAATAGAAACGTTACGCGTTATTAATCAAATATAACGCGTTTAACCAAAATGGATGTACATAATTTCATAGAGATGCCTCTTGTGGTGCGTTTGCAGGACTCGCTTCGCTGAAAAGACGAGAAAGCCGAGAGAATGGAAATTTCGATTGGCATTTTCGCCGATGGACAGGGGAAAACAAGAGTTCTGGCGTGTAGAAAGTGTATATTTTATTGTAATTGTACGAATTATCTTAATTTATTATAATTTATAGATAAAATAATCGATCATGTAAGTATGTTTTACGAATTAATTCGTATGTTCATGGTACAGAGTTTGTCGTTAAAATCAGAAATCGAGCGAAAGACAGAATCTCTCTAACTTTATATATGTTCAAATACAATTCTTTTCATTTCGGTCGTCTCTTGATTGGCTTTTGTTAAAAGATCTTTTTTTTAGACATATATTTCCTGTTCATCATATCATAGATCAATCACAAATTCAGATTATCATATTATTTAGATCGGAATCAGCGCAACTCAGTTATATATACGAAAGACTGTAAGGATCTTCCAATGGCAAATAGGATTGATTCTTTTATGTAACGTCGGAACGGAAATTTATCAATAAATAATTAACCGACCGACAAAGCAGCTTCATAGACTGATTAAATTATCTACCTCAACGAATCAAATCGTATTAATGTCCTTCATGTACTATAATTGTCAACTTAGAACATCAATAAGAACTGTTACTGTAAGTTAATACGCGTAAAGTATATTGTACCTATGTCTTCAATCATGTAATATAACTCTGCCAAGGTAATAATGTTATTTATTTAATGTAGTATTTAGTATCCGATGAAGCGACATGTATTTTTTGTCGTAGTACACATATACATGATATACGATATTGATGGTACCAATGAAAAGTATTGTAACTAAAATTATTTATCTAATAATTTCTTTCCTGAAAATATTTTATTTATATTTATTACAATAGAAATAAAATATTAAATACAAAACTATAGATTCATTGAAGATTGAAGGATAGAAAACATAATATCTACTTTTATCTTTTTTCAACGATTTAATTTGTAATCGTACTCACAAGCACTAAAAAGAACAAAATTAATCGTTAATTAATTATTCAATTAAAGTGCTAAAAAAAATAAAATCGTAACTAAATGTAAACTAATGTCTAAAAATATGATTGCTTTTCATTGATGTAATCGATATATTAATGTTAAAAATTATTCGAGATTTTATTTATTTTTGTTTTTTTTTTAAATTGTGACCCCGTCTATGCGAATGCGATCAGAATAATCGAGATTTCATCAATCGAGGTTCAAAGCTTTTATTTACATCCACATATACTGTAACATGTAATATTATCTTTTAAAAAGCATGACATTGTAAATAAATTGTATATCTGTTCTTGATGAATTATTTATTCCCGCAGTTGAATCCTGCATAAACTAATAATAATAATATAATCATCTTTAAAAATGTGTTAAAAAGAAGATCTTGTAAAGACTTTTTCTTATTGAAACATTAATCGAGTTAAGTTTTACAAAACAGAATGTACAAAAACATATACATATATTGTATTACATATATGTATATATACATACACACACATACACAGCATTAATCAAAAATATTAGGAATCTTATTAACTATCATTTAAAGTTTAAACTTAAAAATTGATTTATGGCATTTGCTGTAAATCCTTTTAAGAACGCTTTAAATTTATATATAAATTTATGTATAATGTTAGTAACAATGTAGATAAAAGAATTCCTGATAAATGAAAAAATATAGGTGTCTAATATTTTTGGTCAAAGCTGCATTATATATTGCACTATATATTACAAGCCAAGTGGAGCCTATACAAATGCGATTTGTAACATAGTCGCGATCACGATCCAATCCCAACAAAATGTAGTTCTACCATAAAATACCCTAAAATGTCATCGGTATAAATCGCGATCTGTAGCCTCGATCTATATGTAACGATTAATTTGTTTGCTCTCACGACGCGTACCCTCCTGACATGCAGTGTCCCTTGTGCACGATGCACGAGGGCGATAATTCAATGTAGAAACTGAATCCGTTTCCCCAACCTCCACCGATCGGTCGGTTGGATTCGCATCCATTGCCAGCTCTCCCTCGAAACTATATATTCCGCGACGGCGTATGCAGGAAATGGTATTTAACAGGCCAGGCCGGGTCCGACCTCGAGTGAACGCACATAGCCGATAGTCAATGTGATGGAAAGGCGGACGTAGGGAAGAGAGAAGGAAAACGAATGAGTACTGGTCCCTCCTCATGTCCAATTGACGCGTCCGAGGAAGTGACGGAAGGATGGAAGCGCAATGTACTTGAACGTCCCATAAGCGGGTTTTACATTAGACTACTCCTGTTACCGGTAGTAGTTCGTTCGACTGCCTATCGTTCAGTTGTCGGGTTGTCAGCCGAAGATCACTGCGTCATTAGCAGTGATCCATCTGAATTAGTTTTCCATACGATTCTTATTCTGTGCGTTTCTCGATGTGACGATAATGTTTGACCTGATTGAAAAATTCTCTTACTCGTGACAGAAGTAAGACAATCGAAAGAATCAAGCGCGGAGGATATGTATTTTTAAAACTGCACGCGTTTCATGCAGAGGCGTTTATCAAGGCGAATCAGATCAGTATTTGTTCATTGATAAAAATTCATTAATAAAAAACAAATGATAAAAAATGTAATTAAAAATAAATTTTGTTATTAAGTTTTATAAACTCTTAATTTTTATAACTTTGCTTGAATTTTATATAATAAAATAATACATAAACAGTACTTCTTATTGTTGCTAAAAAAAATCAAAAAGAAGAAATTCGCTTCGAAGCTGAAAAGCAAAGCGAATAATCAGTTTACTAAATTGATTTAGCAAACTATATACTGTAAAAATCATTATAATTTGTATAAGTTTTAATATACCTTTTCGTTACAAAAGTCAATTTGTAATTTTTTTTTCGGGATTGTGATCATTTTATGTAAGACAACATTTTTCATGCACGCGATCTCTGCGCTTATATCATCGATTGGATCACACAACAGAACTGTTGTTTATTGTTTCTACAGAGGAAGAGAAAGCGCGCGAAAATACCTAACTAGCATGAAAAAACAACTCGTTTGGAACAAAATTGGCGACAATTGTCAACTAATCGTCTTCACTTATATTGATCCGATTCGCCACAGTTTATCCTGTAGGATAATTTTTCACTCACAGAGAGAACGGAATAAATTTTCAAAACGTAATGATGTTATATCGTGATGTTAAACGTATGATGTTAAACGTAATGACATAGATAAATCTGTATGATAGCGAATTCCACTGCTGCTTGAACTTCGAAAATATAAAAATAAAATTCGATATATTTTCCTATAAAAATTTTTTTCTATATTTTTTATTGTTTTTCTTACGATCCTTCAATTTTTATTATAGAAAATATTCTTGATTCTTCAAAAGAAAATTTATTTATAATTATTTATAATTATTTTTTAAGATTTATAACGGCAACATAGTTGTGTGAACAAGTTGTGAATTTCAGAAAACTTTGAGCTCTTTGAAGACTCTCGTATCCGTTATGCTCGAAGAAATCAGAAACTGTTTGATTAAAATACGAGTGCACAATATTTGCTGACATCGGAAGATCGGAGGCCGTATACAAAAAATTTTGGTTGAAATCTCATTATTTCAATCATGCTGAAAGGAATTGTTCTGCTGATTCTCCATGTCTTCTGTGACATTGGTGAGACTAAGCTAACTCATATTTCATTACGCGGTTCTTGCACAATGTTTATTATTTTAGTAGAAATGCAAAATATGTGTTTAAAGCAAGTGTTTTTAAACACTGTTTTTTAAATAACTTGAAGAAAAATTAAATATTATTAAAAGTAATATATAAATATATGAATAAAAAGCAAATATGTTTTTACATTACGGAATATTAATACATTAATTTTTATTCAAATACTGTACAAAAAGTACGAAGATATAAAAAATATAAAGATAAATCATATTCTTGATATTTATATAAGTTTGCATTTCTCTATATTTTTTTATATTTGTATATACAATATGTATTTACACTTTATCTCTCTTTCCTTCTCTCTCTCTCTCTCTCTCTCTCTCTCTTATCCACAAAGAATTTATCTAATTCTTTTGATATTATACAGGATGTCCCATACCTAATGATTATCTCTTATATCTTTGTAGGGTAAGGTCAAATAAAAAATATATTCAAATAAAAATTGTATGACCTGATGAGGTACATATAATCGATTTTAAAAAAAATTTATTTTTCGTTATATGTATGAAGATCATTGCTATTGTTTTAAATAAAATAATATTTTTGTGTATAATATGATTTCTCTAATTCTGCACATAGAATTATTAAGACAAAAATATCAATCAGTAATTTACAAGATATTTTATACTTTATGCTGGCACATTTGAAAATATAAAATATAAAATATCTCAAAAGCTATTGATTTTTCGATATTTCTACTTTAATTCTATACAGAATAATTAGAGAAACTATAACTATAATTTTACACACAAAAAGGTAGATATATTCTTAAAAAATGACCGTGACTTTCATAGTCATCATATGGCTGTGAAAAATTAATTTTTAGAAAATCAATTATACCATTATATGTGTTCCTCATCAAGTTATACAATTTTTATCTAAACAAATTTTTGATTCTATTTTATTCTACTTTATTCTGCAAAGATATAAGGAATGGTCACTTTAAGTAGGACATCCTGTATATACGTATAATGTGCGTGCGTATGTGTGTGTTAAAATATATATACATTATTAGTAAAAAAGATATATGTATATCATTAATTAACATCTTTTAAATTATAAATTAAATTCTAGTACTTAAATACAATTAAGCGATACATACATTAACATAAATCATAATTATTCCAATAAAATCAAAACAGAGTTTTGTGATTTGAAAAGCACGAAAATTATATTAACTTGCGAAAAAATTGTTTTGACATATTTAGCTATTTTAAGTGTTTTAAATTTTTGCCTGCTGAATATGAATCTGTTTTCCTGCTATCATGTCACAATTTTAACTTAAAATGATGTTAAAGACCAAAAACGATTTTTAATGACGTAGCATTAGTAACAAATTTTTTCAAAATTTCATTAACATACAAAAGTATCAACTTTTTGCTTTAAAATGCATTTAATTTTGTTTCGATATGATTTTTCATTTTCGAGCAAGTTAAAAGTTGATATATTCATGTGCTGTTAACAAAATATAGAAAAATTTACTGTCACTGTTACAACGTTACGAAAATTCTCAAAATCGTCATTTTTAATGTTATTACATATATTTTACGTTATTATATATATAAAATTTGTTCAGACAACGATCCAAAAATATAAATTGGCAAATTAATGTTATTTCTTCTAGCTTTTTTATAAAAAATTTGAAATATAATTTACTCCTCTCTCATCTTATATTTCTGAATCTATTTTCCTAATTTCGCTTTCAGCATTGGCAGGGCAGTGCGGAAAAGTATGGGTCACGGTTTCCTCTTTATGGAGACCAATCGCTGCCAGCGATAAGGTGGTCGATGCCGAATTAGAAGTAAATTGGGAATTCGATTGTCCGGCAGACACAAGATACTCAGATACTCAAATCAAGGTGTTCACTGCTGACCCGTTAGCGGCACATAGTAATAAATTTTGTTTGATTCTCTTATGTATCGTATTTCGTTACCAAAGGGAATGATTATAAAATCGAAAAACGCGTACCTTTTATTTTATAATATTTATAACTACTGTATTAAATACTATAATATATCAAAAATATAATGTTTATCATTATAATTTATTACAAAACACAAGACATATGCATGACAGCTTGTAATCATTGCATTATAAACTTGTTTTGTTCAAAATTTTTATTTAGTTTTATGTGAGAAATTTCATCAACAAAATCTAAATAAGAATCTTAGTTATAAGAAAAATCCTATTTTCAGTCATTTCGATTCTTATAAAATGCTATTAGTATCAATTATTAAATTACTTGTCAATGTATGTGATATTACTATACTTTAATCCTGTTTATGATTGCGTTTCAAGATTTAAAATATTTCAGTTTGAAGAACTGAATAGATATAAATTCACACCGAAATGTTTACCAAGATCCACTTTGATTGAAAATAATGAATAAAATTTCTCTTACTTAATTAAATTTATTCTCATTTGTCCTATTTCATAAAAATTTATCAACAAAGTTGATAAGTATATAAGTCGAAAATATGTAAGTTTGTTTTGCTTTCGTATATATTTCATTGACAGCTTAGTACAGATCACCAGCTTAAACGCGTTGAAATGCTTTGAGTTCGTCGTTAAAACTTGTTGGCTAAGTCTCTCTTCCGCCTGTCGCATTCAATTTGGAAACATTGATCCGCTTGAAATGAATCCCTCGATAGTTTTGAATCGTTTCCAATCCGATTTATCTTACAGAATGAATCATCGTGAAATCGAACGCATCCATCCCTTATCACATTTTCTCATCGTAAAGTTATTGAACTTTAGATACCAAAAAATTTGTCCGCGCAACCACGAATCCTATTTGTTTCAGACAAAATGATCAAGCCTGAACTGATCCTGACTTCGTTACAACGTCCTCGGGGATACTACAGAACAAATATTACAGTCGGTCGTCCGCCGTTACCAGGAGGATGGGACACAAAGGATGGAGCGACACTTCCAGGATCACATTGTCTCGATTATTATGCTATCCTTTACAAAGATGGTCATATGTTTTCCATGTCTTGCTTGCAAATTTGGCCGACTTGGATGTACGATTTAAGGTACTATAATTTTGTACTTTCAAAGTTTTGAATTGAAATATCACTTTTTGTTTAAAAAAATCACTTATTTTTTAAATAATTTTTAAATAATATCCGGAAACACTGTTTAAATATTTCAAAACATTTACAGAAAGACTAAATCAAGTTAATAAAGTAATAAAAGTTGATATATTCTTATACTTAATTAAAGTAATTACTTTTAGATAATCTTTAATTTTAATTTTTTTTTAATTGGATAAAATTTACTGTAAATTACAGTTTCAGATTGTATCAATAATAAATTGTAATTAAATTACAGTTTGTTACTGATAAGATACAGTATACTTGCGATAAGATATAATATATTTGCGATAAGATACAATATATTTGCAGTAATTATTTATTATTAGATATTATAAATTTGACGGACCATACACAGAAAAAAATATTTTGTTGAATTAACTAGAATTCTGATGGAAAATGAACGATCCAAAATTCTAATTAAATTTACAAGATTTCGAATTAAATTTATTAAATGTTGGTTATTTCAACTAGAATTCATTTTCCACTAGAATTCCACTTAATTCAACTAAACATTTTTTCCCTGTAATAACACGTAAACACACGTAATTCTTTGTAGAAATTAACAGCTATTAACACACAAATAATATTTTCTGTATTGTTAAGAAGGGAAATCGGCATGCTTTCTATCGGCAGCCTGATGATACCTGGGACACATAATTCTGGTTGTTACAAACACGGTGATCTAACGCGTCGGGACGCCTTTCAGCGATACTTGTTGACACAAGATCGTGACGTTTGGACCCAGTTGGTACATGGTATAAGGTATCTAGACATCAGAGTTGGATATTACCCATCAATACCAAATGGCACTGCACTTGATGAAGATGGGAATCATATAAATAGATTTTGGATCAATCATGATGTCATCCGCATCACACCTCTTTCAGAGATTTTAAAGGACGTAAGGGACTTTCTGGATGTAGCGAGAGGTGAAGTTATCATTATGGATTTTCATAGGTGAGTAAAGTCTAATGCACAATTGAAAAACAGAGGCAATAGGAATAGGGAATAATAAATTTCAACCTACCTGATACCGTATATCAGAATACATTTTTTAGATGGAAATCTGTTATTTTCTGCTCCTATTGCCTGTGCTTTTCAATTATGTTCCAGAGTTAACACGAAATACATCGTTGTACAGTTTAAATTACGCGCGAGAGCATGCGTACGTTGTAAATTGAATTCGTGTTAATGGTCATAAAATTCAAATAAATGGTCATCAAAGAAATTACGAGAAAATTGCGAAAACTAAAATATACAGCATATCCATTTTGATTGATACACTAAAATAACATAAAAAACGGCTACGTTTACAAAAAAAAGTTTGAGATAAAAATTACATAGTCAGAAGGGGAATAAATCAATTTTCGACAAATCGTTTTTTATGGTCATAGTATAAAGATAATTTTTAATACAATTATATGATAATAATAATCATACAATTCTATTTTAAAAAATGACAATGATTTATATATCGTCTCGAAAAATGAACTATTTTTTTTTTAAATTAATTCTATTATTATTTGTCCTCCTTCAGATCACGTAAATTTTATCCCAAATATTTTCTTATAAATGTAGTCATTTTTATGTTATTTTAATATATCAATCAAAATGGACATGCTGTATATTTTAATTTTCGCAATTTTCTCATAATTTCTTTGATGACCATTTATTTGAATTTTATGACCATTAATACGAATTCAATTTACAACGTTTACAATTAAAAATAGAACGTCCTGTATAAAATTAAATTAAATTAAATTAATAATGCCATAATCTTAATTAGCTGCTTATATTTAATATATTAAAAAAGTAGAAAATGTTCCTCTATTTTTATTTTTTATGCTTCTATTTTATGCTTTTATTTTTTGTATCCAT
>Ga0157363_1005027_pt1 | contig 12298 bp, 7 predicted proteins | sample AttsexASBM1_FD_111477 | JGI IMG/M metagenome (GOLD analysis project Ga0157363, IMG submission 111477) | Fungus gardens microbial communities from leaf cutter ant in Ribeirão Preto, State of São Paulo, Brazil - Atta sexdens ASBM1 | ecosystem: Host-associated > Fungi > Mycelium > Unclassified ...
ATATATATATATATATATATATATATATACACGTTAGCTTACTGCTTTCGTCTTATTGTCTTACGTTTTTTGTGTGCCACAGTTTTTATAAAATTTCAGAAATAAATAAATGTATTTATTTCTGAAATTCTCTAAAGACTGTAGTACAAAAAAATGTAATTGTGTTGATTTGCTTATTGTTTATGGTTTATTCCTTAAGTTTGTTTTGTCTGCCTTGATTCTTTAATGTAACATGACTGTATGCTATTGTAAATACACATCCATTTATCAATAAAGTGAATTGTAAATTTAATTACAAAGGAGGATAGAAATTTTCGAGGGTTTCGTGATCGTTTAGGGATCGTTTTATTTCTATGTATTTCTTATGTATTTTTCTTCATAGACATCGAAAATAATCATTATAATAACGCCAAACTTAAGGAAAAATTAGTACGTTAAAATACACGAATAAACGAATAAAATTCTTATTCGCATCGTTATAAAATCATTGTCAGTTATGCTTCCATAATTTATTCATGAAATTAATTCCAAATTGGATCAAATGCAAATAATATTGCACCACAAAACGTTAATTAGATTATATTTTTCATTATTTAACATTTGTCATCTCGGTACCGTTTTCCCCACCCCAAGTGTCGCACATCGCTTTTATAACGATTACGAATAGAGATTTTATTCACTTTATTTCAATATTCCAATTTGTCCTTAAATTCGGCGTTATTATAATGATTATTTTCAATTTCTATGAAAAAAAATACATTAAAAAAGAAATAGAAATGTAATGATTCACGAGCGATCACGAAACCCTTAAAAATTTCTACCCTCCTTTCATCTGTAAAAAGAGAAAGTCATATCTTCTTTTATTCATAAATTTTTTTTTTTTAATATATTTGGGATGTGGTAATAGTTTCGAGAATTATCAAACATTGAAAACAAATAAGAAACAAAATTTTTACCAATGACTTCGGATGCGTCCACGTGACCGTCACGTGTACAAAGCGAGAGAAGGCGATAATTACTTGACGTTCGTTTGCCGGATTTCCATTCTACGAATGACCATCTGAGGACATGTCCAGACGGACCGGCGCGTGTGTATATATACATAGGGTCAGGCTAGCCAATTATCAAGTGATTGCTCGCAGATTATAGGAAATGCAGTTCCGCGAATGGAAGGTGTGCGACGTCATATCTGCGCATCGTCCACCCACGCCCCATCCGTGCGATTCTCCACTTCCTCTTGTCGTATCCTTCGCGAATTGGTTATCGGTATTTGCCGTTCGGCGATCGGGACGTTCAGCTGCTACTTGTTTGCTATTTCCAGAGATTATCTTTCCGAGAGACGTCCCATTACACAGGCTGTATCAGAGAATTACAATTGATACAAGTGAATCCTCCTCATAACATAGTCTTGACGTTATAAAAAAAGAATTATCAAGATTCGGGGTCGATGAATTCTCGAGTAATAGCTCGAGAATATATATGCATCGACCCCGGAATCGATAAGAAATACGAATATTTAATTTTGTTTTATAAAAACGAAAGCACAAATTTATTTAGTTAAATTTATTAGTCGATCTCTTATTAATTTAAAAAAATTATTGTTTCGTATTTTTCCATTTTACCTAAAAAAATGAAAGGCAGATATTTATGAGGACAAATAAAAGAACGATTTTATTGATGTATTTATAAATTTAACTAAATAGAGATCTGAAAATAATTTTGTTGGACCATCAAAATATAAATTATGTAGGAAATTCAAGCATGATGAATAATGCTGTAAAAAGTTTTGACATTCTAGCAACTAAGTTGAGCGTCCTACATAATTATTTTGATAGTTCAACAAAATTATTTCCAGATCTGTATTTAGCTAAATTTTTAAATACTTCAGTAAAACCTCTCCGTATAATAATAATAAATAAATAAATAAATAAACATGAAAATATGAATTTCGTTTAGTGCCGATTTTTATGAAGAACTCAATTTAAATCAATCTAAACATTTTTCTATTTTAATATTTATATTATAAACTTCAAGAATATATTATACTTAAAATTTTACAATCCAAACATCACTAATAATCAGACGTATATCATCAGTTTAATCGATTAATTAACTTGTGTTATGGAGTCCGCGTTATTCTTGAATTGAATTGAGAGACGCGCGAGAGCAGAAGCATTATCGACAATCCTCCATGACTTGGACTCGCGTGCGGATTGAAGCCACGCCATCCGCATCCGTTATAGATTATTGCTTATCCGCCACCAATCTGCAAATGGTCGTGCCGGCGGTAAAACAACGGAGGGAAAACCTAAATTCCTCGCAATAAATGGCGGAGGGCGGGAGAAGGATGACCAACCGGAGGGATGTATGCTCGCTCTCTCGCGGATGTACAGGAAATTTGCCTAGAAACCCCGTATTGGCTATCAGGAAGGTCCGGTTGGTCGGTCGTGCATCGCCAGTCTGCGCGAAGTTGCGCCAAGTTCTGCAATCGGTCCACCCTCTCGCGCGTCATCCGCCCCCTCCTGTTCAACCGATCGTTCTTTCTCTCCCGATATTTCGTTCTCCAACTCCCCCCCCCCTCCCCCCGATTTCCCTCCTTGCTCCTTTCTACCCCCTGTTGAGCCTACACTCGCATTTTCCTCTTTCTGCGCGCGGTCGCTGCAGCCTCAGCCCCTTCATCGCTCGCCACTCAGACTTCAATTAATTTCGCTGGTTCTGGGCCGACCGTTTTCCAATTTCGAGTTTCTACGGTGAACGCGAGCAGCTCTCGATAGAGCGGGGGGGGGAGGGGAGGGGGGGGAGAGATGCGAGAGACGTGGGAAAAGTGAAACGGTTGTCCATGAGACTGGCAAGAGAGGACGATGCGCCGATGTATGCATTCCGGTTGCGCGCGCGCGTACAAATGCGTTTCGACGAATAAAAATTAATTGCATATGCACATCGCCCCGAGGATGTCTCGGGTCATCGTTGTCGTATCTCGCGCAAGAGAAGCGCGGAGGCGTCCTCCCTCAGATTACCATCGGGACCCCATCGGGCATGTTAGACCGGAAACCATGTTGAATGTTTACATATGCATAGTGCACGAATTACGTCTGAGATATTTATGTCCGTGGCGCAATGTGAAATAACGTTGCAGCGAAAATATTTTCTGCTTGTCTGCTTAATGTTAAAGCGACGTATTACAGATGTAACATATATAAAGGTGACCCGAGGCGATGAGATCGGCGCATAATATTCGCGCGTAATGTTTGTCCCTCTGTGAGCGCGACGCGATGCAATTCCACGCGCGTAAGACACGGACATGCACGATTTCGGCACTAGTGCACGCCGACCGATCACCGGGTGGGGCTCGTTGCCGATTGATTTACAATGGCCGAAGGTGTGGCAGAATCCGACACCAATATTATGCCGATGGCCGGGCGCGTGGACAATTATCTGTGCCGGACAAAGACTACGGGGGTGTATATACACCTATCTCATATATACATCTAGCCTACGGCTCTTTACGCAGCTGACGCGCCACGTATTAAGAAAACGCGTGGGCCCGCGTCGTGCAATGCGCACGTGCGTGGGCCAACACCCGCGCGCGTGCAATGCGCGACACGCACGTATATGTTCCACGCTGAACCAAATGAGATCCGAACGTTCTTGTGTTCTTCACGGGTGGAAGAACAGATTTGTTCGCATTATTCGTAATCCGCGACGAACGAGTTGCTAACGTCCGCGACGAACTTGCTTAATAAATTTAAGAGCGCTTTTATCACAGACTTTTTTATACACTATGCTACTAATAACAGTTTTTATAATGAAGCATGGCTATGTTTAGTGTGGGATAAAAAAAATCCACATACATAAGATGTAAAATTTCAACATATTATCGAGTATGCAATACGTTAAGGTATTTTTCAATATTTTTATTTAAAATCGACGTTATCTTTTATTTAGATTAAGTCACACATATTCTTACTGCATAGTACATATTATTTCACAATAATATGGCTTTATATTTTATCATTAGGTGGGTTAACTAATAGATAGAATACATATGTGTATAGAAGTCCGCAGTGGTGTCTACAAATTGATTTTGAAACATTTCAATTTCATTATATCACTTTGCGTTTATCGTTTTATGTGTTCCGCAGGATGATCGCTTGAAATAATTAGGAAGATGCTTCTTGAAAATCTTCATGCATATTATCTGGGTAAATATACTCTAAGTATTTAATATTTAAGAAATCTTTGATAAATAAATTTATGCACAAGAAGAGTTTTTTTATTATTATTAGCAGTAAGTTTATTGGTGATTCCTGCTCCAAGTAATAAGAAGTGTTTAAGAAAAGTAGTATCTCTCAATTGTTTTCATCAATGCAATTGAATTAAAGAAAATTAATGAAAATCCTGTTAAAAACTGAATCTCTGATTTTTGAAATTAGGAATTTTAATATTTCCGTTTATGTTCAGTACCATAATCGATCCTGTGTCCGATTCTTTAATTATATTAGACTAAAATTATTTTTTAACGTGATTAATGTGTTTGTTTGTAAGTTGACGAACAAATAACGAAAGTTCGGAAAAGATATCATATCATGATCTAACGACGTTAAAGTGCGGACACGGATGCGCGAAATCGTCGTCCCGTTCATAAGAGAATCGGAGCTCAAAATTCCGAAATAATATTAGGAAAATATGAGCTTCTCAAAGTGAAGAGATCATGTTTCCTTTTTCTATTGGCGCGGAACAAGATATTCTCACTCACACCAGCGATGTCGAGAGTACCCGCGAACAGTATCGTTGGTCCGATATTGCGACAACGTCTCGACAATGCCGATTGCGAAGGGCCCGAATAAATTTACGTAACGAATGACAAAGGGGTAGGAATGCGAGCTGCGGGCGTGCGCACAATGAGTTTGCAGATACACGTGTATGCCATTGCTTCGTAAAATAATGTCAATAACGCAATCGTTAAGTTTCTTGATTTATCATTTTTACGCTAGCAGATATCATCTACAAAACGAACATTCACAGTGATAGGAAATCACAATGAAGACTTATGCAATTAAACGAGTGTCCCTTATAATTCCAGAATAGAGAATACTCAGAAAATCTATTTCGGAAAGAACACGAAAGAATCTTCGAATATCCAGGGTTGGTTCAGTCTGCTAGAGAAAAATAAAAAGTGTATCTACAGTTCATGATAGAATATACGAGTATGTAAATATCTTGCCACGAAAACATTTTATTGGAACAATTCACTTCTCTCTCTTTCTCTCCCTTCTCCTCCCCTTCTTTCCTTTATTTTACTTTGGTATCATTTTAAGCTAGATAAACATAAAAAGAGGAAAAAGTCTCTTACTTATTTCATTAAAAATGTATACGTTTAGTTTATCTTTAATTTTAATTTTACATGTTCAGCATATATGCAGAAAAGTAGAATATTATATGTATATAGAAATGTTAGAATTGAAATTTCCGTGTGTATGAAAAATATTTAAAGAATACAGACATTAAGATTTTGCGATAGAATATTATCGCTTAAAATATAAATTTAATGTAGATGTTATCTCAAATTGTATTTACAATATATTGAATTTAATAATTGTAATTTTAATTAAAAATTTTAACTTTAAAATACTTTATCAGTGTAATCTTGGATGAGATTTTGTAAAATATATGTATAAGAGGTGAAAGCTGGAAAACTTTTTAATTATGTAGTTTAAATGAAATATTATCCTCTATTGTCAAATTTGTGATAAGGAAGTTGCCATCTGTAGGCCACTAGTGAAATTAAACGTGCGATTAATTTATCTGAAGATAAGAAAAATTACTTAACCGATAACCTGAAGTTACATTATCGATGTATGGTAAATGCATGAATTGAAAAATTATTGTTACGTATATATATAAAATGATGCGATAAAAAATACATATTTTGTATAATGCGCAATAATTATAAAATTGTATTATAAAAGAATTAAGAATTAATATTTATATTTTTTGCTCCTGTTGGTATCGACAAACTGATAAGTATACAGTGGACTTTATGACAGTTAGGTTGGTCTCTGCATGTATATACGTATCATTAAATGATAAATTTAATGAGAACGGATATGAGAGTGTATCATTTTCCTGTGATCCCACTGGCTTATATTTTTATATAAACTTTTAAGATTACAAGACGCAAAAGAATATAAACTCGCATTTAAATTAAAAATGCACTTTCACGCAATGCAAAATTTAATAAAACAACTCTAATCAAGTCATTTTGTCAAATCATATAAAAAAAAATGTAAAATTTGATTAATAATTAATGACATTAATATACTGTATGAATATTAATATAAATCGAGCCGTATTTGCCTGGTGATATTTTTACGTTCTATTTTCGTATCATACAAATAAAGAGTTATCGAAATCGTGATTATTCAGATCGTGTTAATCATAATATTATCAAGTTACACTTCTCTTTGTGTTGAAATAAGATTCGAGTTTTAAGCGAGTCATTCTTTGAAGTCCAATGGAATTATATACAATCTCGTCATGTATACTATAACGTCGAGACATTAGATACTGTGTCTCTTGATTAGTGTGTCCGATGAATATATCCAAATTTGAATAAATATATTGAATAATTAATACGTATGAATAGAATTTTTTTGGTATTAACGGAAAATGAATAAATATTTTTTATTTGGTTTGAATGAATATATTTATGAATATGATTATGGATTTTGATTTCGCATTTACTCCCACTCTGTAATCATATTTATTTAATACATTCCTTGATAAAAGCATCGGCAATAGTTTTCATTTTCTTTTCGATATAATCATATTATTATCAAACTTTAACCAAGCTAGAATATTTTACGTACTGTATTAGCGGTTAAGCGATTACGCTTGTTTACAAATAAATCAAGATCATTATAAATACTCTATATACTTACATCTATATACTTACATCAAAAACTGACAGATAGTCTCCAGCAATCTAAAAGTGGGATAAGCATATCTTCATAATCTTATAACTAAATTCAAATTTAAGTAGAAAAATAAAGCTAGTATAACAGAATTTAGTATGAAAACAATAAAATGAATGATCTTCTACCACAAGCAAATTTGAATATTTAGTCATTAATTAAGTATAAGGGGAAAGATTTGTTTATTGAAGCTTTCTTTTTTAGTTTACTTATTTTGTTCGAATAAATATTAATTATACATGTAAAATAATTCATAAATATGTAAAATATTCATAAATACATATTTTTAAAAACTCGTAGTTTTGAATAAATACATAAATAAATATTTTTTATGTGAAAATTTTTAATGAAAAAAATTGATAATTCAATTATGAGGTTTTTTTTTGTATTGGACACACTAAGTCTCGATTTAAAAAATAAACACCTATACAATACATGTGTTTAAATAAGACATCTCAAAACATTTGTTAAAACATTTTTAAGATTTTTCAAGTGACATCTTTCCTTTCTGGAAAGATATTTTTTTTTTATAAAATATTTTTTAGAATATATATAGCTAATTTTTATATTAGCGACTATAACATTTCTTGATTGAAACATAATCTGGCTAGGCTATAACAGCCTAAATATTTACTGTCAATTAATTTGATACTTCGATATTCATGGCTAGCTTAAAGGCCATGGTATAAAAAAAAATGTAAACAATAAAATATAAGTAAACGAATTGATTAATTACAATTGAAAATTATATGTATATTATTTTAAAATTCTCAATTTTGATTCTTTTACTATTAAAATTTGTTTTTTATATGTTCTTGATTAAAAAACATTCTTACTTGTCTATCTTGTTGATTTTTATTTTTCGTCATTAAATCTGTTATCTCGAAAAATATCACCGTTTTTTGCTTCCCAATTCAAGAAATAATTTCGAAAAGAAATAAATTCAAGTTTTTTTGTCAAGATATCTCTTTGTTAAGAAATAATGCGTCTGATAAAAATATCTTTTTCTATCTCGAGAAGTTTGTCACGTAGAAAATCAAATTCTTATTATATAATGACCAAATTTACGAAAAAAAAAATGTTTCCGCCCGGGATCGAACCGGGGACCTTCCGCGTGTTAGGCGGATGTGATAACCACTACACCACGGAAACTTCTTGGAAGTACAGTTTTGTTATATGTGTTTTCTGCGGGATGATATCTCGATATTATCTGGAATTATTTGTTTATTTCTCGATATTATTTGTCGTATGTTATGTACTGTTATCCAATGTTTATTGATGATGAAAAAAAAATATAAAATATTACTGCCTTAATATTTGCAGCACTTTATCGCAAAAACATCATTCCAACATCTACTACATATATTGTAATATTATGCACGATTCGACGCTTGTGTTATTCTGTATTAATATTCCTATCTATTAAGTATAATCGATGCCTTCGGTTCAAATAATTCGACATATAAAGCGACAATAAAATAAAGAACGTAGGATCGTAAACATTGTAAATACAGACATTTCGCGTAAAAATCATCTAAAATGGGATTAAGTTTTTGTTTCTACATTATATTTATTCTACATCATTAATTTAATTCACTTAAATACGCTACGAAACAAATTATATTATTGTTTAAAAAATTATATTATTTAAAAAATTCATAAAATATAAGCGTAATAAATTTTGCGAAATTTTTTTCAAGATCGACGGAAAATGTTGAATGTGCATAAGACGCAATAAGAAATATCGTGTGAATAATCAACCAAGCGCGCGCACAACATATGTATCTCACGCTCAGCTGATTCCATATCGACCACTTTGGTTTATCGCCGATTAAATCGACTCGCTTTCATAGAAAAAAATTGCTCGTGTTGCGATTATACACGTGCTTCATAAGTCAAAACATCGTAAGTTATTTCGTACGTTTTTGATAAGATCACGAGGAGGTGAATCGGAATGAATTAAAAAAGTTTCCACAATCGTTTCACCATTGATTCCGTCATCGATCGTGTTATAACTTGCTTCGACTTTCGCGCATAAATATCATTCCGTTCTAGATTTCGCAATCGGTAACACTTATATCTTAGGTTTTATTTTTAACGGCGATCATATTTTTTTGCGCAGACGTCACATGATCTCGAGAACAAGAAGATCGTTATGCGAGAAACGATTCGAAGTTATTAAAACGGAGTTACTAGAACAAGTTAAAATATCAGCTTAAAAGATGATGAAATGAACAAATCATCAGTTTTTGCTTTCAAAATTTATTAATGCTAAATTTCATAACGAAAATTGCGAAGTTTATTACGCTTGTTTTTATAGCGTTTATAGTGAATTCATCCTCGAATGCATACATTCATTTCCAAATCGTGTCGTAAAGATTTAAACCTCATTTTAAATTCTAGATAATTTTTATTTCGCATCAGATTTTAGGATAAGATTTTATTTGTCATTTGATATATATTTTATATACGCATTTCTGGTTCTGCGAATGTTTTCTGTATAAAATCATAAAATTTTATCCCCCTTGAATTTTAACATAAATTTTAGATATAAATCGCCTAAAGTAATTTGAATTCTGATATAATTTTGCGATAACGATAATTCAAAATATTTATTTAAATTTGATAAGATAAAATCTCTGTAATTATTTCTGAAATAAAAGTTTTTATTTCAGAAATGTCTAATTTTATTCTAGACAAACGTAAGTGTTCGTCATTTCAAGGATACTGATACTGACTATAAATTTTTTTATAGAACGGAAATGTGAAAAGTGTAAAATTTTATCATGAATTTTAACGAGAAATTTTTCATTTTTACGTTTCCATTCTAAAGAAAAAGTTATATGGTTTGTTTTCCTTAGCTGAATTACATAGTACATTTTTAAAGAAAAATAAATAATGTTTAATATTTAACGAAAGTAAGAAAGACACAAGATGTTTACTAAAATCTTTTTTAAAAAAAAAATCTGAGAATTCCTGGATTTTTCAGGTATTTTTGCACAAGATTAATAATAAGATTAGAAAATATTTTTTAATACAAAATTTTGAAATAAATTGGAACGTAAGCAACGTAAACAAGCTATTGTGATTGTGTTCCAAATTTCCTGTTGGTGCTGAAAATGTTATAGTTTACATTACATTCATAGATTTTCAATCAATTTTGAAACATAGGCATATATTAAAAATTAGCAGAAGACTATATTCTATCATTTTATCATTAGAGAACTGCGAAATCTATAGAATAATATAGAGAAAGCTCATTACAAAATAATATCAGGTATTCTATTCTACTGTATTAGCTGAGTTATCTGCTATTGTCACATCTTGATTCTTTTATACTCGCGAATACACACAAGAATATGATGAATGTATGGATGTGTGTAACATTAAAATTGCATTATCGAGCAAAAATTAAAGAAACATTGTTTTTTCAAAGAGACAGTAATTAAGTTTAAAATTCCAACAATTTCTCTGAGCACTAATATAACATTTTGTAAAAAAAAAATTTTCAAGGATAAACAAGAAATCTCCTGATATTTTAAGTTTTCGAGAGTTAGTTTTTCCAAACAATAAAAACACACACACACACACACACACACACACACACGCACACACCCTCTGAGAAAGTTTCAGTATTGTCTAGTGTAGGAATGAAAAAAAATAGGATTTATATTTGGTACCTGGAGCCAGAAAATTGCACAAAGCAGCCCTGTAGCCTGTGCGATGCACATGGAAAACGAACCGCGTGATTGGTCGTCGTGACGACTCAGCAGTGTGTGTGCACGTGCACGTACGACCATTGCCAATGGATTAACGCCGAACGTTGCCGAGCATTGCCGAAGCCATGAATTGCGTTTTCCGGAACGAAATTGACGGAAAGCGGTTCTTGCAGTACGGCTTATAGCTTACAGCGTATTCGTCATTTCGTCGTCCAGCGGTTGGTGTCATTAGGTCGGGAGACACTGTTTGTGATTAATTTAATCATTGATCGGTAATTGAATTTCGACAATTCAATTACGCATAACTTCATATCGTGAAATCTTTGGACTTCGGACTGGCGGAGTAAACTAGACATCGTGGAAACATGAAGGAGATTCTGATCGCGCTCAGCGCGATTATAGCTGGTGAGTCTATGTCCCATGTACCTCCTATTATATTTCTTATTTCCACTCTGCTTTTCCTCCCGATAATTCTCTAATCATCGAAAGTGTTTTGCATCATCCCGGTGTCCTATTATTCTGGCGACAATCCCGCTCCTTCGCGTACTTCTATTTGTTGAATGTTTTTTGTTTGGCAACTCCTGCTTGCACATAACGTAATCTATAAATGTACCTCGGCCTGCTAAACATTATGACGTTGCGGATATTACAGTTTTGTTTACGAGCGATCTTTAGTTTTTGAACGATATTTAGCGTCCAGCTCATCATTCTTGACTTTCGTCAGTCTCCTCCATTTGTCGGATCTCCCTTCTCTCTACAGTTTTTTTTTCATTCTTTTGTTATTGCTCTCTCTTAACGTCTGTCTCTTTCTCTCTGTCCTCGCGTTGCCGGATAATCACGTTTCCATTACTCATTGCGAAGAAACTCTAGGATGAATAGGATGAGTCAGTTGATTTGAGCTTGTAATTTGTTAATTTAGATGGAATGTACAACTGAGAATGGAATTATTTGATTATAATGGCGATAATAACAATGACTTATAACGTTCTTGATAATGCTTATCGACGAATGATGAGTAATTCTCGAGTGTTTTCTTAGCATTGTTTCAAAATTTTATATTATTGAGTCGCTCATTTATTTCCATAAATGTACCAAATATAGCAGACATGGAAACTGTGAACAAGGCAGTGAATGCTTCCTGCCTTGAGGATTATTCATTATTTCAAGAAATTGAAAACTAAGCCAACCATTTTATTTTTTTTAGACTTTTTTGTAATATTTAATTTATAAGATTGTACCTGAAAATTGTAAAATAGATACAATTATTTAGATATAATTATAAATAGATGCAATTATAAATAGATGCAATTTACTAATTTTCAGTAACTGCAGCTAGAGTGGTCATATCTGCTGACCCAGAAGATGATCTTTTGGGTAGAGATGAATGTACATGGGGTCCAAGTTACTGGTGCGAAAACCTAAAGTAGGTTTTAATAATTATTTTAATAATTTAAAATATATATTAAATATATATTAAATATAAAAGTTTAATATATATTTTCTGGACATTGAAATAAAGTAATAAAATGATGAAATAGATTTATGAAACGTTTAAAATGCATTCATTATGTATTTATAATATACAGTATAATTATTAAATAAACA
>Ga0157363_1005028_pt1 | contig 12298 bp, 6 predicted proteins | sample AttsexASBM1_FD_111477 | JGI IMG/M metagenome (GOLD analysis project Ga0157363, IMG submission 111477) | Fungus gardens microbial communities from leaf cutter ant in Ribeirão Preto, State of São Paulo, Brazil - Atta sexdens ASBM1 | ecosystem: Host-associated > Fungi > Mycelium > Unclassified ...
TTATTTTGTTTATTTCTTTTCTTATATCTTTCTTCCTTTTTCTTTTCGTTTATTTTTTTCTATTTATATTTTATGTTCCTTTACTTTTTCTTTCTTTTTTGTACTACTTCTCTTTTCGTTTTTTTTCCTTTTTTTTTTTTTTTTTTTTTTTTAATGACAAATATTTAGATAATTTAGTTACGCCAATGGCCATACTTACCTGCACTCAAATTCCAGCTCGAAGTGCGGCATGGTAAATAGACATTAGTAGGGCATGTCTATCGTTCCCAACTAGCGTGTCTCTTTTCGGACGTTCAAATTGACACCTTCCGTGCGCGATTGGTCTGAATGCCTCGGCGCGACGTATTTCGCGAGATGCCTGCACGCATAAGCGCCGCATATCAGATCCTATATAAAGGAACGTGCGGATTCCGGCACGATTTCAATTGATATCTGATATTCTACCGACGCAGTACCATTGGGTGACAACTGCGGAAATCACCTGAGAAACTCATCAACGAACTCATTTCTTATACTTTAATATTCTTGCCAAAAATATTGAGAAAATATTGAGAAGATATTGAGAAAAATAGAAAAATAGCATTGTTGAACAATAAAATAACGATTACGATAAACAAAATTATTAATTGCATAAAGACGTATTCGTGTTACATTTTAAAAAACCTTAAAGAATATAAGAAAAAATATCTATACACGAAACATTTACATGAAATCGAATTAGTATTTGCGCATATAATATACAATAAAATTTGTTTTCATAAACGTAATATAATATTATAAAATAAGCGCTACTGATACTTTCAATACTCTTAATATCATTAATAGCATTAATATTTCGAAGATGTTGCTGTCGACTCGAGCAGCCCGATATGCTGCTCTTATGGCCGAACCCGACGAGCTCTATCCAGGTGTAAATAGGCATTTAGTTTCGAATGCTGCTTTTTATAATACTAATATTTTTTGGATTTTGGTGTTTCAGAAAGGATACTTTATCCACGTAATACAAGAGCCCTACCAAAAACACCCGTAATTGGTGGACAACCCATCGAAGAAGAAACATGCATGGTAATTTTGTAGTATATAATTTTTATTAATACAATAAACAAAGGTTACGAATTTACGTATTTTTAAAAATTTCCATTTAATTTCTAAAAATTAATCATTGTATTAATAATCTCTTTCTGCAGACTTTAAGGAAAGTGGTCTTTGGTTCTTGTGCGAGTCCACCTAAGGTCGAATGGGCAAGGACCGGATTAACCTTACGACCATATGGACAAAGTTTAGCATTTGGATTGAGAACGCCCAGAAACACAACGAGAGGCTTCGTCACCGCAGTGCAAGCTGTCATGCTGAAGCATTTTTTGTTCAAGTGTGACAGGCAAGATGTAGGTCCCGAAATGTAAGTGCTTTTACGTAAATAATATATATATTATTTTATTGCTGTGTGTACAGATAAAATCTTTATCAAGAATATGTGACAATAAATATTAAGTTAACAAATTAAGAATAAGTGACAAATAATATGTAAATATTAAATAATTATTAGACATAATTATTAGATAAAATTATTATAAATATAATTATAGAATTTATTATTACAAGCATATTTATTATTATAAAAATGTTAATACTTTGTAATAATCAATAATGATTATTGATATTATTAAAATATATTTTTTTTATTGATATCTATTATTTTATATTAAATTTGACTATTAAATAATTTTTTAAATATATTCTAAACATGTTTATAAATTTAGCCAAATTACAAAAAAAAGTTTCAATCTTTAATTAAGTTTCATATTTTTAAATAACTTTGAATAACACATTAATAAAAAAAAACAAGAATTAAAATATTATTAAACAAGTGTAATTATACAACCATAACTTTATTAAAAAGAAATTTTCTTTTAATTACAGTCTGCTAAAACCTTCGTACGATCGACAGATTGAAGTATTGACTTCTGCAATATCAGAAATTATCTGGCGTTGTGCAGGTGGTTTCTCTGTGTCTACATGTCCAAATATCGTCAGCAGCATCGTGCCAAAAGCCATAGTAGCTCTACCGCAGGATACATCATATCTTCAACACAGTGTACAATATTTTCAAGATGGATTAACAGAAACGGCATGTTTCTGTTTTTTTATAATCTTTTACATTCATAAGTTAAATAGATATAAAAAAGAATCGCTTATTAATAATTTCAGTAATTTAATATTTTTCTTTAATTATTTAATTATAAACAATATATTTCTTGTATTAAATGAATAATATGAGATTAACATTCTTGTTCAGTAAAACAATTTAATTATGCACTAACGCATCCATTCTCTTTCTGTCACATTAACGCAATGAGTAACGCAGTAAAATCTAAACTTTCTCATTTAATTAATGTCATAAATTAATTTACGACAGAACAGAATATGTCTCAAATTATAGCTTTGTCAAGACATTTTGTCAAGTGTGTTAGAGAATAATCTCAAGGTTGCGTGATACATCTTCGTCTATATAATTGACACTCCATTTTCTACGACGTTATCAGATTTAAGTACCTCCATTCCTTATGAAAAGTTGCTTTATATTCTAGCTACATCTTTTCGAGTTCAATTCCTTGGAGGACCTTGAGATCTTTATTAAGAGGTACTTATACTTGGTGAGTACAAGGAAGCTACAGTACTTGACAAATTAAACGTCAGACATTACACATATACTATCATACTATCATTATAAATTAAGGACTTATACATATGTGTGTGTGTGTGTGTGTGTGTGTGTGTGTGTGTGTGTGTGTGTGTGTGTGTGTGTGTGTGTGTGTGTGTGTGTGACAGTTTCTGTATCAAATTTAAATCTTAGTTGCATTTTATCATTATTAAAAAATTAATTCTTTCTCAACAACATCTATAAAATATAAAATTATTTTATTTAGAATTAAATTATCATAATCTTTATTTTCATACCTTCAGTTTCACGACGAAGGCGGACCTGGCGCGAAGCTACTTTTGTATAGCGCGGTGCTTTCGAGAGGCCTCTCAAAGTAAGATACTTTCTTCTGCATTTTTTCTCAATTTATTTGAAGTTAAAAATGATAAAGAATTGCTTCAATTAGACACAAGTCAAATATTAATAAAATACAAGTTATTTTGATTAATATATTTAATATATTTAAACGCATATTTTAGAATTCGAAATGATTTAGAAGATCCAAAGGCATCTATTCTCGGTGGATGTTCGGAAGAAGGTCCGATCAGTATTATCATCTTTGTTTTAACTGGACGTGCTTCACCACATCTTCACAATGGAGTGCTTCACGTTGGTGATGAAAATACATATGTAAGTCTATAATAATTTACTTCTTTGACATTTTGCAAATTTACATATTTATAATTATGTTTTATTGTAATGTATATATATATTATAACTTTTTTTTTATGAAATGTCGAGATTGACATGAAATTTTTGTACGTATTATAGATGATTTAGATTATAGATGATGCAAAAAAAATTATTAATGTTTCGAAAATAGATTGTTTCTTTCAGTATACTTTAAAGTAGCTTAATTTTAAAAAGAATTATTTATTCAATGTTAATTTATTGTAATTAATTCAAAGGCTGTACCGCAATGGGGCGTCCTTATGAGAAGCGAAGTAGGATTCTTAGTGCACGAAAGTGATAGCAATATAGGCAAGCAGCCGGGTTCTCGATTGAAGACACCCACTCTACCGATATGGGTAACCCTTTGTCTTGGTCATCATGGCGTGCTCTTCAACGCTAATCGAGAATTGCTGAGAAATTATCACGCGGAACGACGGTATATATTATATAATTTTAATTATTTTAACGATTTTTATTAATTTTATTTATCTTTATTTTTTTATTTTAATGATAGTTGATTAATTTGTCGATGCAATCATCACGGAACTAATTATATTTCGTTTTTGACATGATAATAATTGTTAAATATATATAATAATTATTTTTTATATTTTATTACAAATCTATGATATATTCTATGTATGTAATAATCCCTACATAAATATAAATAATTAGATATGCAATTTATAAATGAAAAAGGAGCTTATACAGATTATATGTATAAAGAAAATATGTATGAACGTAGTTCAAAATTTATTCTTAACATTTAAACACAAATACAAATTTAAACATAAACAACATCTGATTTTTTCTTGGATAGTCACAAAGAAATATCATCCATTCTGTATATGTTAAAAGATTCGAGGTTCAATATTTCACTTGCGGTGGCAGTCACGCTACGTTGACGGTGGATACCAGGGCAAATGAAACTTCCGGAGGATCAGATGCTGCAACAATGGAAACCATGGATATTGCCGCGACACCGTTAGAGAAACTTATTCGATCCAAGTTAGTATTATTTAATAAATAATAATAATATAAAATATAAAATTTATTTAAATACTTTTCTCAATTTTACGAGAATTTTATATTTAATTTTACGAATAAAAACATATATCCTACACTTTAATGATTTTAAGCTATACTGAATATGTCTATATATATTTCATGCTTGATACAACAGTTTAATTTGAAAAGTACTTGACTTCTACCATTAATTTTTTAAAAGTTTTTTAGTGCGAGAAAAAGATCTAAGATTGCTATTGTTTTCTCAATTATAAAATGCGATATCTCCGAGATCACTTGAGCGTTCCTTGTAAACAGTGTACAATTCAAGGTATCACCTCTTCCACTTATTGTTTCACGCTGCACCAAAGGTGGCAGGATGCTTTCATACAATGGAATGGAACACCGATAATGTAAGGGATACGAAAGGATGACAATCAGACCCGCTCTTCCGTGTTAAGCCGTGTATCCGTGATTCCGTGTGATACTAATCGATCACTATGCACGCTTATCTCAAAGGCTTTTAATTGTCGTTAATGATATAAATCCAGAAATAGAAATACGTATGTAGAAATTAGGTACATGTATGTGTCGTAATGTCAGATGTTTCATAATTTTAAATGTGTGATAAAATTTCTTCCGGCGCTTTCTTAGACAATATAGCAGGCATTTACGATGGCCAAAAAGCTTTGTTATTTTGTGAAGTATTTTAATTGTCAATAAATGGCTGTGTTAATGTATCATTATCTTATATAAACTGTGTATTGAAAGAAAAAAAAGATACATTCTGTAATTGTTTAATATTATACTTGTCTACAATAAATACTTTGCTTCTTTTAGGAAATTACAGCATCTTTATTTTAAAGAAAAATATCATGTTTTTTATTTTTTATTAAAATATATATAAAATCATGCGTACATAAATACAAAAATTAAAATGACTAAAATTCTTTGCTAAATTATTTTAGAAAAAGCGAATATTCTGCAAATATACCATTTAGTCAAGGATGAACAAACTCTCTTCAAAATTATCACGCGATCGCGTGGGAAACGATATGTCTTCTTTGACTCATGTACATACAATATCACGATATGAGCTCATATATCGTCTGGAAGAATTATAAAAGCAGATTTTAATTTATCAATAATGCCAACAATTTCTGTCCAAATATTTTCTTGAAATATATCAAGATTTTTAACGCATAGTAAGTATATTATTTTAAAATATTAATACAGAAAATATTTTTAAAAATTCTTAAAATATTTTTAAAAAATCTAATAAAAAATGTAAAGAAGATATATGTATATAACATTATTTTTTCAAGAATAGATATTAATATAAAATTTCCGAGGGTAATAGAGACTTTTTTTAACAATCAAATAGCATGACTGTTTTATAAAATCTAATAAAAAGTGATCATAAATCTCCATTTGAGCAATAATGATCAGGCATTTGAGAACGTTTACAATAATTGAGCACTTTTGAAAAGGCCTAATAAATTGCATGTCTCATTGTGTCGGTCAATGAACACACCGTTAGTAAGTTATTCTGCGTAAATCACGAACAATAGCAGAAACTGGTTCAAAGTGGAAAGGACTTAAGACAAGCTAATGTTTATTAACTGTAAGAACCGTGCATAATAAAAGTTATCTTTCCCATGAGAGATACGGAGAGGGACGAAAAGATACTCCCGCAATTTCACAGATCGATGATCCGCGAGGATGATCGTCGCGATATCATAAGCGAGTCGCAAGTCTCGTTCCACTTGCCCTCAACCACTTCTCACGACATTAAATCTCACGAGCTGCCAAGGAGAACGAGACGCTATATGTATTGCCGAAAAAAATTGCGCGCTTACGCAATTGTTAGTCATTTTTCGATTATGTGATTTGTTACTTATTATTACAGTTCGCTGTACTCATATAATCTTATACATTATCATATTCATTACGTGATTAAAGTTAAAGAGATAAGAAGAAGAGAGTTAATATAAAACCTCTATTAGGTCAGAGAACTTGAATTATTATTCATAAAGTACCATTAGCTTCCATTAAACGTAGTTGCTATTAATTCATATTTAAGATGAAATTATCAAAATTATTATATTATGCTAAAATATGAAGTTATTTTTTCTTATTCGATCAACAATTTTCACTATTTATAGATAATGTTATAATAAAAATATTTTCTTAGAAAATATGATACATAGTGAGCTTTTGAAGGAGACAACCGTAGTTTTACAGTCTTTCTAATAACAATATGATTTGCTTAATCCCTCCTTCGCATGTGTTGTACGACAATTTTTATTATTCAGATTGTTATATCCTTGAGATAATAATATTTTCAGGCATTCCATCCATTTCACTACACAATCATCATTATATAGTGTTTTTCTGGTAATAAAATATAAATCACTCAATATTATATCTTAATAGTACATAATAGTACTTAATGAAAAATAAAGTATTAGAAAGCAGAGTTACAAAACAAAAAAAACTGAGAAATAATTTATTAAATCATAATGTAACTGGTAATCAATTTTACTGCTTTATATTGATTTTTATAACGGCAATTTCTATTTGAACATTCTATAACTTACAAATATGAAACATTGTAAGAAACCACTCTGCATATACAGGGTGTCCAGAATATCTATACTTAAATATCTATACTTTGGAAACATGTAGAGGATCGATAAACTAAGAAAAAAAATAGAGATATTCGTTTTTGCTTCGTTTTAGAGAAAAAGACAAAATGTAGTTGCTTCGTTCTCATACTGCTTTTAAAGTATTATCGTCGCTGAAATCGTGCATGAAAATAATAATAATACCATTTTCAGATGAAAACTTTCTTTGTTTGTTTAAATTCCTGCCTTTCTCCTATAAATTCGTCAGTTACTCGTCAGAAATCTATCTTTTTCTACAAATACCAAAAAAATCCTCTCTCTCTCTCTCTCTCTCTCTCTCTCTCTCTTCCCTCAATATATATAACTAATTTTTAATTATTATTACATTCTTTTATTCTTACTCGTTAATTGTTTAGTTGCAATTCTTACAACTTTGTACTTCTTTGTTTCTAAAGTTTTCTCCGGGGGACTCGAAGACCGGAAATCCTTACACACACACACACACACACACACACACACACACGTATTCAGTAAGGTCGACGCAAGTCTCCAAAGGGCTCAAAGAGGGGTCAGTTATGTGCACACTTACTCGAGCATATGCATCGCATCCATTATTCCCCCATCGTACATGAAAGCAAACACCTGTTCACGGTACGATTCAGGTACGTTTCTGTTGGTCGCCGCGGTCCCCTCTTCCTAACAATAGGGAGTTAGCCGAGTACCACTCCAGCCGCTTTGCACAACGGCTCCGTTTTGTAGTAAAGAGTTCTACAGCCCTACAGCGCGGTAGTCGGAACCGAGTTTGATCCACATCCATCATGATAGTGCACGGAGTGTTAAGTGCGATGTACAGTGTGTACTAAAACTAGATCTCAGAAAGATGAAACGCCAAAAATAAATAAAACAAAATAAAATATTTAAGATAACAGTGAAATAAGAATTTTTAAAGAAAAAAGAGATTCGGAGAATAAAAGAGACTCTGGATAAATAATGATTTTTTTTAAATCAAATCGAATTATTATATGTGAACATTAAAGTAAAAAGTTTAAGTAAAATGTGAATTTTATTTGAAGATATGATAAAATTGGCGATTTTTTATAAAAAAAAGATCTAATTGAATAAAATGTAATTGATTCACATATTTGTAATAAAATTCGACAATTCATGCTTATGTATTCGTTATATGTACAAAAAGACATGAATTATAAGACCGTCTAGCCACGCCGATCAATAAGGATTACTAAGGGTGTTATTCGTAGTCCTATGTGCTTCTTATTATAAAGGGCGGTGGCTAAGTGAAAAGTGGAATAAGAGATCAACATTCAACAAGATTTATGTTATTAATAAACAACTAGTGCTGTGAGAGAAATCTGCTATCTTAGCAAATAATGGAGAATATAAATACATAAACCTGCGAGTTTTTTCCGAGTATATTTTGTGGTAAGTCTCTGTTATATATATATCAATCTCAGATTTTATTTTCAAAATTACTTATTATACTTAATAAAACTTGCATTGTAGAGTAATCAAAAATAAATTATAATAATTAATAAAATAAAATGTGATTTGTTATATAATAATAAATTAAAATTACAAAGTATAGACAGTAGTTGTTGTTAATAAAAATAAAAATTAATAAAAGTTAATACTTATATCATAAAAAACTAACCATTTTACATTAATATTAATAGAAACACATTTTTAGAACAAAACATCAAATTTTTATATAAAAATCTCTTTTATTATTATTCGAATAGAACCCATTCTATTTTTTTTAATTTAATAATTATATACTTTAAACAAATGTGAAAATAATAAAAAGCATGCATGCTTTTATAAAAGTAAAAAATGTATATCTTGTATAATTTTTGTGTTCATATTTATTGCACGTTTTAATAACAAAAGATATGATATAACACAATCGAGCACAATTGTGATATATTAATATTTAAATATTATTTTTAAGTCAAATATATCTTAAATATTATTAAATAAAGTATATTTATTGCACACGTACGATTGTTAATTTTGTAATAACAAAGTAATTAATCATAAACTTTGATAAAATAAAGTAATCAATACGAAGTTTTAGATCACTTGAATTGTCAATTTCCCAATACGGATACCCATAATATTTTTATACAGTTATCCAGTGAAACAGAGGCCGGAGGCCTTTACGCCGGTTGCCCATCGTGTTGCGTTTCAATTTACGGTTCGTGAATTTAAGCAGTACTGCGTCCCATATAACCGAAGTATCCGGCTATTTTCCGTATAAATTTCCTTGTTTGCAGGCATTTTCAGAGTAACTTATTTCAATATGCTACATTTTTGCATTTTAAAAATTATTTTTATTTCATCATTGTGTTACGTTAAATCTTACAGAGTGCAACAGAATTAATAAACAATTATGCAGTATATTTTAAACGAGAATAAAAAGCAATTAAATATAAAAATAAAACATGTAAATGTAAATTTACAAATAATAAATAAAAGATAAATAATAATAAATATTATTGTATAAATTTAACTTTAGATTATTAGAGATATTCTGTCAATATAAATGTGAATATAAATGTAAAAAAAGAGAAAAATATATACGAAAATATTGCTTGTACAATTTGATGTTTTTTTATATTCAAAAATTTAAATATTATTTAAAACTGAACAGTTTTTCTCAAAATAAACTGTATTTATGATAATATTTATAATAATATAATAAACAATTATTAAATAGTATTAAATAGTAATAAATAGTATAGTAAACAATTATTAAATAGTATAGAAAATTAAATATTAAATTATACTTAAAATTAAATATTATTTGGAACTAAAATATAAATATACAAAATGTGAAACATACATGTGAAATATAAATAAACGATAATTTATTTTTCTTATATATAAAAATTATATATAAAATCAAATTGTTAAATAACATTATAAAACACTTTACATTCTTTTATTTTCCAATATCTATGCCTTATTAATATAATATTCTATGATTATAGAGTTAAAATTTGCATTTAAGTAATGAATATTTGTCTATATACAATCAGTCCATTCAACCACCAAGAATAATATCATAAATAGAAAAACGTAAAAGCAAACTTTCTCGCACTAACAAGCTTGAAGAAATCTTCCATTCTTGCCACTCAATTGTAAAGAGAAACATCGTGTTAAAACTTTAGATGTTTAAAATGGTCATCAACTTCCCGACATGACGTCACGAAAGAAATGCGCTATTTGTACGGAAGGGGAAAGTGCAAGGTGTTAAGATCTGCCTCTGGCGATAATTCGCACGAGTCATTCTAGCCCTGATGAGACGCAGTCCTACATAGCCATAGTTCCACGTAATAAAAGAGTTTCTCTGCATGCTTTCTAACCACGCGTTATGCTCGCTATTGCAAACGCGTTTCGTCGACGAAGTGGTCGTTCGTCCAGTACTTATGTTCTTACATTCGTCTGCTAATACGATGACAAACTCGATTGTACGTTTACATCAAAGTTCTTATGTTTCATGGCATGTTCTTGCGTCATTTTGTCGAGAACTAAAATGTTAGTGGAATATCTCAGCACAAATTCTCCTGTTAGAACAATATTTATAAAATATTTTATTTTTTTAAAGAATATTGTGATATAATATGTTCCCGTCAATAACATCAAAAAATCATCTATGAATCCTATTTTGTGTAATGTGTACTTTCAATTTTACGAATTTCACTTTGATCGAAGTTACATGTATGACTCAATAATTATTTTTTAATTCTGTATTATTATTTTCTTACAAAACGTAATATTTTTTCTCAAAAACTTAAAACTTTAAATTGATTTTAAGTTTAAATTTAAACTTAAAAATCTATATCATTACAAATATATATAAAATACAAGAAAGAATAGAAAATAATATAATAAAAAATGTGGATATAGTTACAACCTTATTATAACTTATGTAATATTTTTATACTTTCCCATTATTATGTCACATGTAATTTGCTATTGCATTATTAAGAGAAAATTAGATAATATAAATATCAACTGCGCAGATTGATCAATAAATTTATTAAAAACTATTTAATTACTAAATAAATTATTGCAATTTTTAATTAAATTATAGAATTGTATTATTTAATCAAATTTATATTTTATTTATATTTCTATAATTAAAAATTATTATAAAATTTTACGAAAGTCATATATATCTAAGACAAAATTTTCTCGCAAGATGAAATCCTCCTTGCCAAGGCAATAAAATCTTCGTAATTCCGAGAAGCTGGGTATGTAAGACATTTTGAACGCAGGAAACGTTATTTCCGCAGATACAATAAATCGAAATATCTTCTGGGAAATTTCGTTTCCACGATTCTTGAGAAAATTAAAGAAAACTCAGTTGTGCACAAAAGTGACGCGCTACATTGCTCAACATCCCTTATCTCTAATCCCTTTCCGTCATTGACTTTCTTTCTATTTTTCTTGCAGATGCATCTGTCGGCGAAATCGGTGGACGATGATCTTGAATTGCCATGGGACGAAACGTATTGAGGATCTTGCTGCTCCTCTGCTGCATGCTGCAACCGCATGTCGGACAATGTAAGTCTTCCTGCATCAAACCACTCTTTCTTTTCGTTATGTTCCCATAAGACTCTTCTAAGAAAAATCTTTCAAGGGAATTTTATTAAATTCATAAACTTTAATCTTTTTCATCAAATGCAATATAGTTTTCGAGATAAAAAGATTTTATTATTAAAAATTTGTTAAATTGCTAGCCAATTTTAATTCGTGATATTACTGCGGTAGTTTAGTAGAGTTAGTGTTTTCAAGACCGAAAAATCATTTCTGGGGACTACATACGTAATATATAAATTCACACAAGAATCACACAAACATTTAAGATCCAGTTAGATCGTTTAAGATTTTGATTTCTGTTATTAATTTGTTATTGCACATCTATGGTATATCCTATATAATATTATGGTATATCCTACATAATATTATATTATTTTAATATTATATTATTTTATTATTAAATAGATAAAATACAATTTTAAACAAATAAAATTAAAAAGTAATTGTAATTCGTTATCCTTCTTTTTCTATACCTTTTCCTTAAAGAATGTCAATGCAGTAATTGAATAAATGAATGAATTGGCATAAAAAATCGAGACATGTTTACAACTTATAAATTTTTTTTAAGTATGCAGATACTATCTAAAACAGATTTTGCATTATATCACCTATTTCATTTTTCCCTTTACTTAATTTTTATATTTACTTTTTCACGCAAATTGCATAAAAA